>Ga0210059_1010725_pt1 | contig 14109 bp, 10 predicted proteins | sample Ectturendosymbi2_FD_188042 | JGI IMG/M metagenome (GOLD analysis project Ga0210059, IMG submission 188042) | Ecteinascidia turbinata endosymbiont from Florida, USA - Sample 2 (SPAdes) (version 2) | ecosystem: Host-associated > Tunicates > Ascidians > Unclassified | place: Key West, Florida... | reverse complement strand
AAAAAATGAGTGATTACTATACTGCCACTGCTAATAATATACAATAAATAACAATGTACTGTATGTGTACTGTACTTTGTAATGTTCTGTATATGATCTAATTTCATAATATTGCATGTTGTTCGATTATCCGAACAATTCACTTATCCGAACCACCCCTGGTTTTAATTAGTTCGGATAATCGGAGTTCTACTGTATTGCACAAATCTAAAGACAAAAATGTAAATCTTAAGCATTTTACTGATTGCCTGTTTGAAACTTACTGTCCGAGAAGCTTTTGAGTAGTGGCACCTTTCAATACCGCAAAAATGCAAAATTTGTGGTTGAAATATTATTCTCCGAGAACGGCATATCGCATATCCAAGACAAATATATTCAGTTTTGTTTTCTTTTCGTTACGTCTCTGTTAACCTCATCACGTATTTGTCAACAAAATTTAGTCTGGATCTGTAACAAAACAGGCCTTCTCTGGTAAAAAACAGTAGTGCAATTATTCTCGTAAATCGAAGCTTACATTAATATAACTTGAGCATACAGCGCTCTTGCAGAAACAATACAAGGTCATGAAATTCAACCAACCTGAATTGGAACTCCATACATGGCAGCGTACATCACCCACACTTTTCCAAAATTAGAAGATTCCAGAATATACGGCTCGTAATGAGCAACGTAGTGCTGGATCGGTGAAAAGGACGAGTCGAAAGCGTCGAACCCGCGAACCAGGGCTAGCAGAGATGAACCCAGCACGCCAAGGCAACAAAAATGCGTTGCGGAAACACTACAGACAAAAGCGGTACATGTCCGTTTTCAGGCTGTCAACATTTCAAAATGGGGGCGGTGATATGTGGACCGTCATAACGCCAATCTTTTTTTACATTATAATGGCAACACCAGTAGGTTTCCCCGGCCAAACACAATCACTGCGAAAAGCTTCGATCTGCCTGAAGAAAGATCGCGCTCGTGAAATCTTGCGTCGTGTAAGTCGTTCAGGTCTTTCACATGGGTTCGAATGGCTGCTCAACACCTGCCCCGAGACCTGGTGCGGGCGAGCAGTGGGTAAGAACTCGCTTACACGGTGAAGAAGACATTTGAGTCGGTTTCACAAATTGTTTACTGTGTGTGGCTAATATATAATCAGTGAAACCGAAAAAGGTAAAACAAATGTTACAAACGTACGAGACCGTCAGTGACAGTTTGCACAAAAAAAATCAAATGAACGCGTATCATCGCAAATATTTCTTCTGGAAAGCATTACAGTTTCTGCTATAACAACGTGTGAAATACAACTACTTCAAAGAAGACTGTCAAGTTCATCACCTTTCAAAAGCAAGTGGATATGCGCTGTTAACTCAAAACAAGCTCCGAAACAGTTTTCGTGATGGAAACCAGGGTTGCAGAGTCGAGGTAAAATGTCCGACTCTGACCTTTCCAAAATTATCGACTCCTTAACCTAACCTGAATGAGGTTTGGCTGTCAACAATTTTGTAGCAACTAGCAATCAATGGAAATCGTGGTACACAGTAAGAATTCTGTTTCAATAAAAGTTTCAGAAGAATTTGTACCATTTCAACAGGAATACCGTACTTAGGGGGGTGATGTAAAAATGATTCAGTTGGACTTCCCAGTCGGACAATAAATCCGACTCCTAGTGTTATTAGGAATTCGACTCCGCAACCCTGATGGAAATGCAGGAAGCATTTCAGCATGAACTGTCGTAGAACAACCACGCCGCATATAACCGGCGTCGAACCCTTAAATTGCAGTATTCGAGTTTCGTTTACGAGAGCAGGGGTTCCCAACCTTTCTGTTACCATGTACCTCACGAAAATTACACAAAATCCACTGAATTTTCATAGAACCTTTATATTTCGAATATTTGAAGAATTATATATATTTTCCTTCAATTAGAATATACATGTGTTTTCCACGTATTGCAAACAATAATGTACCCCTTCAGAAGGCAAACGTACCCCTACGGATACATTTGCCCTGCACTAGAGTAAGACTTACACCACATGTAGGAATCGCTTCCAACTTACATTTCAACTTTCACGTCAATCCTTGGCTTGATAAGAAACTTGAAGATAACCACGAGAGGCAACACCAGGAACACAAGATTGATCCAAACGGATGGTTGAAGTGAACCGGAGAAAGAACCAGTTAAAGCTCCGACGAAAAGAACAAACTGGCCGGTGACAGTTGCCCCGGACCAGTACAAAGCGACATCTCTGGAATCACGACCGTTGTCTATCTTGTAAATGATTAAGAAACAAATAACGTAGTTTATAGTTCCATTCCAGATTTTGGCTGCTGCACCGTAAGGCGTGGCAAGGTGCGGTCCCACTGAGAATAGTACTTAGTATTTTGATAGTCGCCAAATATTTGCAGACGGCCTGCCAACAGCATCTGACTAGTAACGGAACCCCACATGAACAAACAGCACGAATAATAAAGGAAGCCGCGTCCTTCAATTAGCTCATCGCTTGGTTGGACAGCTGAAGTTGGCAGCAAGAAGATGAAGACAGCAATGTAAGCAGCAATCAGCAAAAATCCAATGACCAACAGCAGCAAAGGTTCGGATAGAACTGAACTGTTCGTGACCAGGAATATGATCGGTGCAGCCGACCAATTTATAACTAATGACGTTACAGCACCAGAGACCGTCATTTTCTTGACAGCAATATCCTTCTACCCTAATGCGAACGACAAACAGGTAACCTAAGCGCTGAGACACAGTAGAAATAAAAATACATGTCTTCGTCGATTAACTGATTTAGAACAAACACTTAGTAAAACTGAACATGACCGTAGAGTACACACAAGGTCTAATCATGATCAGCGCAATAATCGATCATTTCTTGCTCCAAACGAAAGATTACATAATAACGACGTGAGCCAAACACAAGCAAGTTAGCTGAGTCGTGATCAAACAAACTAATTCACTGATTGTTTTAACCGCTAACGCTAAATTTCACCTGACTTGTCATAAAAATGCCAGAACCGTTCTTATGCAAGTTAAAGGTTTTCGGAAACGCTTAACTCGTCTTAACGTAAGGATTAGTTACAGGGTGTCGAAGTACACTGTTTCAGTCACAACTTTGCGATGTTCATGGGCGCAGATACGGATGTTCACCAACATATTGATTTAGAAGCAGAAGAGATAGGTTGAGTTGTTGATTCACAGCCACGTAAAATGTTGTTATAAAAAGGAACAAAACAGGAACATAAAACAAATTTATTCAGCTTTTGCATTTTCTGCTGCACTGCCACGGTTCCCCATATACAAAGCGTAGGAACGAATAAACACAGCTCCAGCCACAAGCGGAATCAGCAAGTTCGTTACAACTACGAAGAGCTGATGCTGTTCAGGAATGTGGTACTGAGGTTTCACGCCAGAAGAAAATTGAGGCAGCAAGTGAACGTATGTGCCCTGAAACAAAACAAGCCAGTCAGTCAGTATATGTGCGGTCAGTGGTTTACACAGTGAGAACTTATGAACTTGATACAATAGCAAAATTTCAAACATCTTCAATTAACGCACTTGAGAGGTTTGAATCACATAAACTACAATAGGAGTTCCGATTCGCAATTAACAGAAAGTGAATGTCGGGGGAGTTTTTCCCGTTTTTCAAGGTTTGTGAAAACTTTTACCACGCAAAACTTTCGGTTGGTTGTTCCTCTGAAGGTCAACCGCTTGAATTAACGTTTTGCAGCCACCTAAAGTCACTTTCGGAAACGCTTGAATTAACTTTTGCAAAGTCGCTCAACATTAAAAAAGCGCAAAAAGGCAGGTAAAATCTGACGCTGAAACCTTGTCAGCACCAACTTCTTTCACCAGATTCGAAAGAGGACATACACACACTCAGCCTGCAGATAAAAAACATTTCCCGAGAGAGGCTGGTGTCACACTTAGGGTGCCACGGTATCTGGATGAGCAGCAAACGGCTTCAACCGGTGCCGTGAAGACACAGATTAAAACAGTGTTTCTTAAACATTTGTTTGTCATGGGCTTCTAGTACATCCTAATACACGTTACGAACTCCTCAAGAAAAAACTTCGCAACAAAATTCGAAATAAGGTTTGATTCATTAATCGTGTCTGCAGTGTGACAAGACGGCCTATTGATGCAAGTATCCAGCGAGTATATTTACTAGGCTTTAAAGAACTGAGTTTCAACATCCTAGAGACCAGAAAATAGTCATGACGATGGTCGTACGACAGAAGCAGCCAGCGCAAACGATGCAGAGAACATAACTGAATACGAGGCAGCAAGAACACTTCGGTCAGAGCGCAGTAATTACTCACGCCTCAATAAACGAAAGGCGCTCTTCCGATAAGCAAGACGGCTCCAGGCAGCTGCAACAATCAATCGATCGATCGATCGATCGAACTACAAGCAACGACCATGCACGTACGAACAGCAACCATCACATGCAGTGACTACTATATTAATCTTTTAAAACAGATTCATGGACCCCATCACATTCACGGACCTCTCAGGCGTTCACGGACCCCAAGCTAAGAACCCCTGTGTTAGGGGCACTTGCCAACAAGCTACAGCGATATGAACAACCGGCAAAAAAACTTTTGACCTTCATGTCGGGACCGCAGAAGCATCACTTTATTCGAAACGTCGTGAAACCATTGTCAGTCGCAAACACACCATTGCACTGTCAGCCGTTACTTGACGCAAAGAGCTCCACTGGACGGAAACACTTGCAGTGGCATTAAAGGAAAATCTTTGAACTGGTCCTGATTGTACGACTTGAATGCACTGATATTTGTAAGCAGTCAACGCACAGTCACTTGATCTTAACATTTTGCACAGAGTTTCCATTTCCACACATCTTGGTGTTCTACGAAATGGGTAGCATTTTTGACGACTTCAATGCATAAGAGGTTGCAGAATTTAAGTATGTTATGCTGTAGTCCAAATACACCTTGAAATCTCACCAGAACCTAACCACACGTTGGTGTTAAGCATTGTGGATGGGTTTCGGTGTAAAAATGTTTTGATTTGAATATAAGTTTTTTCGCACAAACAGCAAAGACGTCTACTTACATAAGCGGTCATCGAAAAGTAAAGCAAACTCCAATCGACCATCCATTTTGCATTGCCTGTAAACAATCCGTGCATCAGCACTATCTGAAACGCAACAAATTTTATAACGTAAGCCAGTTGTGAACAATCTTCGTTTTGCACAGGTTCAGCTTTGAATTTTGAAATTTTTCCAAGAGACGAAAAATTCCACACATTTCTAATGTAACGCCAACGCTTTAGTTCCCATGCGAGGGCACTATTGCAAATATGGTTTTTGGAATGTACTGTGGCGCAGCAGTGTGTGCCACGCAAAAACTGTTTGAAAGTGAAGATATTATGTTGCATGACTGTGCAAAGTTGGAATAGCATTCAGGGCATGGCATGCTGTGGGTTTTGATGTGAATTTGCTTTGCTGAAACGAATTGATCTATGCAAATTCTGAATGGTGAGAAATAGAAGAAATTAAGTATTCGATTTTGGGGGATTTTTTCTGCTGTGGGCTTTTCAATACAACATATTTTCCTGGCTATTTTTGATGAGTTGTCCAAGTCATTTTTCACCTCAATGACCTTAACAGAAAAATACTTAAAAAGCATATTTCAACTGCAGAGCAATTCCATGAAAATATTTGCGATAATCCTCTGTTTGTATGATATGTAGGTGCAATACACACCAGGTTTTGCATGGAAAAGGTTTACAACAAATTCCCATTGTTTCATATAGGACTCTTACAAAGCAACTGCAAGTACTTATAAAACTATTTGCTAAGTCTTTAAGCACACACAAATACAGGAACATAAATATTTTTAAATCTAGTGAAAATTACACAAAGATCTCGATTAATCAAATATTTCATAGGATGAAATTTGCTATAGTTGGTTGTGCAGTGTGCACATTTTCACACATATACAATCAAATATTAAACTGCATGAAAATATGTAAATTGCTAACACTGATTTGCTAGGTACTGAATGTATCATCAGTCAAAGAAAAGAAATTGTGTTTCAACTATAAAAACAGTGATTTCATTAAGCACACAATATTGCAGAAAGAACAATTATTATTTATTTTAAAATTCAAATATTCAAACCATGTTTCAATCATGAAGATTATAAAATCTTAACCAATGTAACACCTCAAAACAATCACCTGAAACAAACTTCCAATTGTCATCATGTACAAAATCCAAGCACTACCAAACTTTGAAGGTTCAAGAACATACGGTTCATATTGATGCGCATACTCCACTGCTAAAGGAGAAGGTGAATTCAGTGCAGCCAATCCACGCACTACTCCAAATAAGGTTGTTACAAGCAATCCTGCTAGCAGAGTGACATCCATCAACATGTCCAAAGGTGCAAGTGCTTTTGTAAATTTTCTGAAAAGAAACGGATACTATTAGAATCCTTTAAAAATTCCATCAAGGTTAAAATTATGAAGGGAAAGACAAAAACATGTAGCCAACCAGAGGCATAACATGACGTGAGCAGTTAAATGCTATTAAATAGTTGGCATTGTGATTGTGGCTTCTTCGGATTTTTTCAAATCCACAAACTGAAATATATATTGAAATCCACAAATTGAAATAGGCATTACTTGCTAGATGCCAACTTAAACATTATGCCAGCAACAGACTAGAAAAAAAGATATAGCTTTATTTTTGGACAGCTTTGTTGTGGTGAAGGTTGTAAAACACACATTAATGTGATGAACCAAATTTACATCACATTCTATATGACTAATTATAATACCACTGCATGCTGTGCATAACCTGTTTGCTGAATGCAATGTTCACCTTTTCTCCTGGGGTCAATAGATTCTGCTGCCTCATCAGTGCAGTTGAAATCTTAATTGTATTTGACAGCAAATGTCATTACATTTTCCATGACAGTGTGACATGCGGCCTAATATTCTTTGTACAAACATTCTATGAATTTATTGTTCTGTCTACTGAGCATTAAGTGATGTTTTCAGTTTTAGGTGTATAGCCCAAATTCTGCCATTTAAACACCAAGCTATTTGATAAAATGTAAAGATAAAAAGGCAGCGCTGAGAGAAAACAGATTGTTTCATATAAACCAGTTTTGTCTATTTCTTGTAGCAAGTTGCAGGTGTCTTAGTTGCCAGTTTTGTTGGGTGAACGGTAATTGCCTATCATACGATCAGCTCACTAAGAATGAAGTTTTTGACTAACTTCAGATGCAACAGCAGTAAACTTTTAGTGTTTGCACTAACCATCTTCTAGTTATTGATAATCATCAACATTTTTAACAAGAGGCAATTCTTTCTCACAGCATGGTGATGTTAGTCCTCACACAACACTGGCATAAATTTTGGCCAAATGTAGACACAAGTGTTATTATCACTATGGCAACCAATCTTTTGACCTAAAAACTTAATTTGACTTTATAATTTACAAATTGACTTTATTTTGACCTGTACATTTTCTGTGTTTGCAACTGCAAAATAGTTCATTCTCAGGTGTTGAAGTTTCCCCAAAAGTATATTCATGCTCGCTATGCTTTGAAATTTAAAGAAATTTGTTTTTTTAACTTTGGGGATGATATATTGACAGGTAGATTTGTAACTATAGTAGAGACAAACCTGAGAACATCATACAGTTGAAACACTATACGCATAATGAAACACTATACACAAAACCACCTTTCTTGCCTTACCATGCCTATCCTACACAATAGTCAATCATCCAGTAGTGGGAAAAACAAAATTATTGCGTCAGAAATCACAGCAAACCCATTATGATTACACAATTGCAACAAAACTTGCAAAAGCATATCAATATCTGTTGTTGTAGTTTCAATAAAATATCAATACAAAGAAAAGAACTGTGCTGCAAGAAAATTTTGACCCAATGATAAACTTTGACCTAATAATAAATTTTGACTCTTTTTTTGACCTAATAACTTGGGATTCTCTCATGATATGAACGTAAAATTTGGTTTGCAGACGTTTTGTAGCTTTGAAAAAGGCACAAAATTTTTGGCTTTATTGACTTTTGGTTGCCCTAATTATCACTATGACACAAATAAAAGCAGTGGTTGTAATTACAAACAAAGGAATTGGACCACATAAACATGAACGCTTGATTTGATTGATTGCATGACAACTATCCATTGTGTTCTACGTATCAAGAAAGTGATGCTTTGAGTAGTATAATGATAACCACATGCCATTTGCTTGGAAAAACCACACAAAATTAGGTGGTTCATACCATGAATTTTTTATTAACACTTTGAGAACCGGCGTACGATATATTCATACTTCGATTTTGGCCTAAAAAACAGCAGTTTTCGGTTGCCTTACCAACGCCTTAGCTCCTCCCCCAATTGTGCAAAAGAGCTCTTCAAGGGCTCAAGCAGATCGGCCAGTGTAGTAGATCACACTCGAAAAAAGTTTTTGGGTTGTGGATTTTTTATGACTGACATCATAAATGAAGTAGTTTTGAGGTCATTTAGGCTCATGTTGCCTGGCCTAGGGCCCAACCACTAGGTCAAAGTGTTTCGCTAAAGTTGTCATTAGAAACTAGGCTCGAGTCCAAGCCTTTTGAGCCTTTGATCGACTTTCTGCCGTTTCTGGTTCAAAAGTAATGATCTAAAACAAATAAATAAATTAATTAATTATCTAATTAATCAAATATTTTTACTAATTTACATCACAACTTTTGAACCTGAAACCTAGCAGGTCAGCCAAAGTATCAAAAGACTCGGATTGTGGCCTAGTTTCCAGTAAAGACTTCAGTGAAATACTACCACCTAACGGTTGGCGCCCAGAGCCAGGCCAAGTAGGCCAAGGTGGCCTAAAAGTCCTCCACTTATGTCACTCACAAAAAACCCACAACCCCCAAGCAAAAAATTTTTTTTCAAGTGAAGACTGGAAGACCAGCTGCGTCTTTTGAGACTTTTACCGGGTCTGTAGAGCATGCCGGACCAGAGAAATTCCCGCGCAAAGCCACGTGCGTTTAGGCAGTTTTTTTTCTGAAAATCCCCGAAAGCAGCCGGACGCCAAAGAGTTAAACTGATACTAAGTTTTCCTACTTCATTCGTAAAAAACTGAAATTATATTTCTAAATATACATATGTTTGTAAAGTGCACATGATCACATGAATTATTCTGTTCATGAAAATTTAAGAAAACTTCAACAACATCAATAAGTAAATAATCTTTGGTACCAATAGTTCTTACCTGGTGTGAAATTTTGGATAATCCCGAGGTAACAACATAAACTTTACCAAGTAATGAATGGGTATCACAATGTATGGAATATTCAACATTGAAGCTAAATGCATTTTTGAGCCATAATCTCCAGCTGCAGCACCATAAAGAAGAGTAAAAAGAGATACCACCATTGTGCCACCCCAATAAATGACAAGGTTCCTGCAGTCTAAGTGATTGTCAATTTGGTATATAATGACCATGTAAATTAGGAAATTTACTGCGCCATCCCAAAGCAATGAAAATGTTCCATAAGAAGTCTCAAAATATGGTTCTCCAGTTTTCAAATAAAATCCGATAAAACCCTCAACTTTTCCAACTTTTTCCAAATAGAATATTGCATCAACAATGCAAGAAAATGAAAACAAGCAGCAAGAATAATACAGAAGACCTCTTTCAATTACATTCTGATTTTCACTATTACAATCAATGTTTGTTCTTGGTGGAAGAAGCAATTTTAACAAATATGCAACGATTAACAAACATACAAAACCCGTTGAAACAAGAGTGGTTGGCTCCGTTAATCTTGGATATTTTGAAACAAGATATAAAGTAGGCCAAGCACTTTGACTAACTACAACAGCAACAATAATTCCAGACAATTTTCTTTGTCTTCCAACAACTGAAGAACTTTTCATCTTACTGAGAATAGTAGAAAAAATCTTTAAAAAAACGCTTGCTTAGAATCAAGAATACCTAAAAACAGACAACCTATACGAACTTCACTAAAAACAAAGTTTAAGAAAAGTTAATAAAATTATGTTCTAGAAGTTCTAGTTTTCTCATTTCAAAATATTCTGTAAAGTTGCACAAAATGAAATCAAAACTAAAGCTCAAGTATAGTTTATACTTTTGTGTTGGAACTACATAGTACATTTTGGAAACAATCATGGGCAAGGTCAATGTTTATGCATAGCAAGTACACATTCTATACATCAAGCTTTTAACAGTCACTTTAACACTTGCACTAACTCAGTGATTCCCAACTGGGGAGGAATTCTACCACAGGGAGGAATTTCATGAGTTCAGGGGAGGAATTTCCACTTTACAGCTAAGTTATCTATTCATTGTAAGTGTTGTACTTTTTTAGGTTGACATTGGCTTTTTCAGTAAGTTATATCACTCTAGCCCTTAATTTGTATCTGTCACACATTTTTGTTGACAAACTTAAGTGCCATTATGTGACAAGTCCCACTTTTATTAAGCAAGAAAATACTGCATATATCGAACTACAGCATTCCATAATGAAACGCAGCAAAAATAGAAACATCAGTTGCCTCGCCATACACAGCCTTATTGCTGCCTATATTTGGAGCATGCAGTCTTAGCTTTGTGCCACATTTTAAAAAGGAAACCTATGATCTAGTAAGCCTATCTTCATCAACAATATAATAATTTCCAGCAACAGCACACATTAAACCTACAGAAGACTGTTGAAGAACTATGCATGAAATAAAGATCAATATGCAAAGACCACTCTACAAACCATTTGCATAAACAATGATTTATTGTATAGGCTTATTTCGTGACTTTATTCATCATTGTTTATTGCAAGTGCTGTACTTCACACTTGCACTTTTCTACCATGGGAAATAATAAAAACACCCAACAATTTCAACTTTTTCAATGACAAGTAAACTTCTGCAACTCAGCTATTTGATGAACATGATAATTTTATCTTAACTTGTGTTTTTCTGTTCTTAGGAGGTTCCAGCATGATACTGAATGCAAAAGCCATAGCTATCACAATGATGATCCCAACTTCAGTAAGTAATAAAAAACCAAAACAATATTTCACGTAACTGCTTAACATGCCCCATGGCACAGCAATCAAATCAAAAGAATCTTCCCAAATGGGAGAATCAATCAGACATAATCCTGTTGTTATTGCATCGAGTTGATGTTCAAAGTTACACATGTAAATTTGAGAGAAATGTAACACACAGCACAAAATTGAATGTCAACCAAGATAAGTGCATTGCAAAGAAATGCAATGTCCCATCAAATAAATACTTTTTCACCACCAGATCTGGTTAAATAAGCTCAAGCAGCATCGATCGTATCAGGGTTGCCAAAGTCAGGTCCTGATGGACTGAAAATTTAATACCACACATTCATGCCAAGCAGCTTCAAAATATGTCAACCAAACCGAAACAAGCCTAGAATTATAGTTGGATTTGATTTACCGAATGAGTAAAGCAAAAATGCAATGCTGAGGAGGGACCAAACCTAGAATTTTCTATATAGAAAAATACTTATGAATCTCCAATGGTGGCACCTCTTCTTATAGAAAATGCTTTGTAAAAATACCCATAAATATTTAAACAATACAATACAGGTTGCAAAAATACAAAGATGCACAATGCTACAGTTTTTAATTATTTTGAATCTGGTATACAAGCATCCGATTTAGATATGTCATACTTCTACAAAATATTTATTACAAAATGGAGTCAGAGAACCCACAGAAACAATATCAGGATTTCTAGGCTCACATGGACTATGCCAAACTGCTATTCGCTCGGCAAAATATGCCACACAGCTTTGACAAATGCCAAACAAATTGAGAAAATAAAAAAGTTCAATCTCAAGCGAATCATCTAATGTTTGCTGATGATACATGTATGTTTGGCCATAGCATTAGTGGAGGTGCTCTGTAGAAATAGATGGATATCTGCCATTACCAGATCTTGGTTGCAGATATAAAATGATGTAAGCTAAGCTGTGAAAACCTATATTTTATGGTGAACAACAACAAGAACAATGACACCACAAGAGTAGTAAACATATTTCTCGCTAGTTTAGGCCAAATTGTAGCCACTATCACTCTCACACCAAGATTGTTCCATTCTTGGTTAAAATCTCCAGAGAAATCCAAAAATAAGCTTTGATGATTGTGAAAATACAATTTAAAACAGTGCAATGTTTGGCATTAGGTGTTTGGGTGAAGGTTACCTTTACTCACACAGAGAAAATATTCTTGCATTGCATATTTACCTTGATTCATTGTATGTAAGGTTTTTCCACAACAGTTATGTCATCACACATCTGTTGATGATATCCGCACTAACGGACATCCATTCTTTACATTGCACCTTAGTTAGTGGACTTCAATGTCTTCCTAATATTAAGTAGGATTATGTTGCTGAACATGAAATTGCTTTTATTTGGAACAAAACAATTGATGTATGTTTTTCCCAAAAAGCATCAACAACCTGCTCCATTGAATGTTTTTCTAACTGGTGTACATATACAATATTTTGACCAAGTCAAATATCTTGGGTGTATTTTTAAATGCATCACTGAAGGATGACATTGCGAATGACATACAAAACAAGTGAAACCACTATGCTGTGCAACAAACCTACTGTTGCGATCGGAAATCCCGAGCGGCATGTGCGCAAAGCTTCGCTCCGTGGGAGCAAGCAACAATAGAGATCACCCGACGAGATCACTCTATTATTGCTTGTTCACGCCACATACATACATTTTTGTTCTTCGCGCACATCCCGTTCATGGTGAATCATACAATCAACGCAACACCACCGGAGAGGTTGCAACAATACCAAGAGGCTGAGCACCTTATGTTTAGTCAATTAGTGCACAACAACTGCAGTAAAAAGCACTCCATTCTGTGCTTATTGCATTCCAATGTATGTTTGCCAATTGCGGAGCAAATACATACAAGACTAGTATGAAGCGCTTGCAAATCGCTTACAACAAAACAATGTCTACCGAATTATGTATCACATACCCAAAAATATAAGCATTTGCCCGTTGTCCAGGTTAACCATGATTATGTCAGCACCTTTGATGCCTTGTTTAGAAACTATCTCTATGGCTTCATTCGCCGATGTGAATCTTCGTTATATTTTTCACTTTAACAGTCTAATGCTTTTAACAAATCTTAATTTTTCTTCAATTATTTCAATCTACTGTATGACCGTGACTGATTGCAGTAGTTGCTCGTGTGCTGTCTTGGCATCTGTTTTTCTCCAATATTGCCTGTGCATAAAATGATAGGCCTAGTGATCTCAAGCTCAACCTGTGTGCTTCATCATCTCATCATCATCATCATGACACTTCATGATTTTTGTGTTTTTTTAAAAATGTCTTGCAACAATCATTCAAAACGTTGATCAAATCAATTACATGCTTCTGTGAGCATCCCAACAGACCATTTTGGCCTTTTACTTTAAAAGCCTCAACGTTAAAAAACCCTAGATTGTCAAATTGGGTCTATCCTACCCTAGTCATATGCGGTGACCATGTCACACTGACGGAAGCATGCGTCGGAACGCTTTCCACGCTTCAGTAGCTTTATTTTTTGTATGACTTGTAAATAGGTGCATGAGCGGTCGTCCTCGCTCTTTTCGATTTTGCAGTGTAGGGGAAAGGTTGTGGTTTCCTGTCACGCTGACCCGACCGTTATGTCTAGTGTGAGGGTGGCTTACGCTGTAGTGACCGTATTACTATATGAGGTGCAGCAACCGCGGCAACTCACTAACGCATACTTCTACGGTCATGTTAGCAGTAGAGAACATAAGAAGTTCTTCATGCCCAAAACTTCTTTGTTATGATTAATTCAGTTCAGACATATATAACATAATATATAATGATATTTTATTGCGGACTCATGGTCCATATCACAGACACAAGAACACAAAAAGTGGTTAGCTATACATCAGCGCACATTACAGAGACGGTGTTAGCACATGACCAACACTGGGAGGAACATAGCAGTTTATCCTCTCCACAGCTGTATCGTCATTCGCAAAAGCACAGAAAATGGATAACCATACAGTAGGGCATTACACAACCGGTGTTAGTACGTG
>Ga0210059_1010724_pt1 | contig 14110 bp, 6 predicted proteins | sample Ectturendosymbi2_FD_188042 | JGI IMG/M metagenome (GOLD analysis project Ga0210059, IMG submission 188042) | Ecteinascidia turbinata endosymbiont from Florida, USA - Sample 2 (SPAdes) (version 2) | ecosystem: Host-associated > Tunicates > Ascidians > Unclassified | place: Key West, Florida... | reverse complement strand
CTTATTCAACCATGTTTATCTTTAAGATTTGTGCAAACATTGCGAACAATCTTTCAGAATATATCATTGCGCATGTTTCAAAGAAAAGTGCTTATTTTTGGTTCTGATGTCATACGAAGTAATAGGACTAACTGCTTTTTAATTCTCAAACAACTTTATTCGCCGAAAACTAACCAAGTGAAATTGAATACAACTGCAGTGAGATAAAACAAACGCTCCATCAAAGGAAGTGCTTTGATTTCAGCTTTAAACTTTTGTTATTGTGATTTATTTAAATAGGAGCTGAAGATGCCTGCTAAGTTGGCGACATATTCTGCTAGCTTTCAAGTGTCTGATTCTTTGCTGTGAAAGGACTTATTTCGATAGATCCTGTAATAAATACTTAGTTATTTTACGTTCTTCTTTGTTACATTGCAAAACATTATTGCTGTGCATTGTATCGGGTACGTTACTGCCATTTGTTCTGTGTGCTATGATTGATTAGTTATAATTGGTGCAATTCATAGTTGTAACTGGTATAGGTTATAATTGATTATTTAAATATATTCTTTTTCTGAAGCATCTTATCTTTCGCTCTAAGAAAATGGTAAACTGATCATAGGTCTTACTTAAAAAAATGATCCACAGTTTTTAAGTAGCTGCTACCCATAAAATCTGTCTTCGAAACTAGAATCAGGACAAACTCAAGTTAACAAATACAGTTTCGGTTTTTGCTTGCGTATCGTGTTCCAGCACTTATGCTACAGGAGCATCGTAAATGAGTGCCATTTACATTCACTGCTGCAATACTGAAGCACAAATACAGATGAGCAACCGAAATGCAATGTTTTGTTAGCTTCCCTCATAATCTACTGAAAATATATTGGCATGTGACGTTTTCATGACAAACTACATTTTCACTGCATTTTAAATAATTTGTTTAATGCAACATCACTGAATAACTCTGCCGAAACGAAGTTGCAAACTGTAAAATCTCCAATGACATACACAGCACGGATCGTACCAAAAGCGAAACAAGCCAAAGTGCTAATTTCCGGTAAATTTTAACATTTTCATTGATGTGAAAATAATTTGCCATTACATTAGTTTGAAAAGCAGACAAGAAAATGCCTTAAACTAACAATGATACTTAGTTCTTTGCCGGTTTCATACACTGCACTTAGCTGGTACAGTACTCTGTATTAATATAAAAAATGGTGGATAAATCTCGATGAAACCTATATGCATTTTGGTAATCTACAACAAAGAGATATTAAAATGTGCAGTTGATTTTTTCTATCCTTTTCAGCTTCATGCTTGCTTTTTGAAAACAGCAAAAAACCTTTACCATTTCAAGCTCGTTTCGACTACCACGTTGTGTTTATTTTGTGAACCACATTTTTTTAATAGGGTTAACTACAATTTTGCATTTTTCCTTCCTTTTTGGCAATGCATTTTGCTAACGGTCAGTCAGAAACAAATAGACATCAACGCTCACAACTACAGTAACTTTCAGGAAGCTGTGGCTTCACACTTCTCTTCGTAATCGATCTCACTTGCGTGCATTTAAGGTATGAACTAAGAATCTCAATTATAGGTGAAATAAAGTGATATATAATCTCAGGCAGCTGCAAAATCTGATCTCAATTCTTACTAGATGGAGGTGAAGAAAACCTTACTGTGTGAAGACGGTTTGTGATTGTGATAGGATCAAAATCTTCCAATAAATTCCCGCATGCATGTTTCTTTTCCTTCAACTTTGCGTAATTTCTTCAGTTACTTCACGCTGCCTCCGGAAAATGTAATCGAACAACTATTTCCTTTAGTCGCTGCTTTGCTAAGGAAAGCATCTACAGATAAACTACAGAACGTGAAATCACCAAACCGTTATTTGCTTCATACGCAACAAAAATTTGAACTTTACCTTCAGCCTGAAGCGTAACCTTTTACAGTATATGCTTTGGAACTTGGTTACGTTCAAAATGAAAAATCTGCACGCTTACGCATACAGTATTTTAAATCACCTCAAACTCCTTGAAATGTAATATGAAGCTTATCCAAAAATGGAGCAATAGTCTGGTGTCATCCAGATTTTAACATACTGCCAATAGAAGCTCTCATTCTAACATTACGTTGCTTTTAGAAAGCACACACAAAAGATCGAAAAATGTTACTGAAGAGAAGACTGTCTTTGTCATTTTGCTGCTACGAACTGTAAACATCTGACGTCATGTCTGTGCTATAACTTGTTGTGTTTGGTCGACGCCGTGTGTTTCAGCGATTGATGGAGCGTGAAACAGGACTGATGGAGCGTGAAAGAGGATTGATGGAGCATAAAACATTGGTAATGAGTCCCTTAAAGTTTGGCCTTTCTGTAAATGTCTAACTCAGGTGTAGTTAAACAGCAATGGTAGCAAATTAAAACTTCAGAATAGAACTGAGACAACTTTTCACTTTGCGCAATGATACTGCTGAAGTCTGAGGCATCGTATCCATCAAGCAACTAAACTTCATGTTAAAATCTCCATCAAGCAACTAAACTTCATGTTAAAATCCACAAGCTTGATCTAAAAATCACCGCCTACCTTCTAGAAACCATGCACTGCTCTATCTGGCAGAAAACACAAATCTTTCCGGAGGGTCTGACGCATGGGAAAAACCCAGCGAACAATTTTGTTATGACGTAGATATGAACACGTGACGTTTGCAGCGGCTGTGAACAAAACATGTTGTCGCTGAATGAAGTGACGTCTGCTTCACGAGAGATCCCAAGCACGTTACAAGTCATCCTTGTCTGTGACAAATGAATGTGGTGGTATGCATTCAATGCACTAACAAAATGTTACAACTTTGTCGCAATGCGTCACTAGAATGTAAGTAATTGGACATGTAAAAAAACTTGTATGTTATGAAAACATTGTGATTATACTGGATTGCATCCTTTTTCTGTTTATCTTTGCCTGAAGGCTATCTAGAGCTGATTTATGGCATTTCATGACGAACTGCACACGACGAAACGGTGGTTGTATGAGATGGCGCTGTTTTAGAAGGCTGCTGCTTACTAACGTTCGAGTTTGAGCAACTGTGTGACTGCTGTTGGCGATCTGTTTGTGTAATGGCTGTAGTTGTGACAGGAAGAGCTAGCTTAGGCAGGTAACTTCGTGCTGAAGCCTTAAAAAAGTGATTGAAAATACATCGTTACTTCATCTTAATCAAATAGCAATGCTGACATATAGTAGCCAAATGCATATTACAAGAGACTTCCCTTCTCCAATAATTAGCTTGCATGCAGCATATTACAAAACACCAAACCTCATTCTCCAGGCAATTGGCCGAAACAATTTACTGAAGGCATTTAAACGCAATAAAGGCATGGGGTAACTTGCATTTACAGTTGAATGCGATTAAGACATGTGTGGTTGGTAATTTTTGTAGTACACTTCAAACAAGATTTTATATTTGAAACAACGGCGGTCGCTGCAAAAGTTTCTTTGACAACTTCGTCACTGAGGTTGTCAATTCATTTTCACGAAAAAATAAGATAGTTCTCTTCGAAACACTAGGCCAAAGAACACTGCTACGGCCATGGTTGATTGAACATGAATTTCAGATGAAAATCACCGCTCCATGAATCGCCATCAAGAAAGAATCCACAGCTACTAAAGATAAGTACTTTCCACGATGGGTGTAAGCAAGGAAATACTTTCCACGATTGGTGTAAGCAAGGAATCGATCACCAAATTTTTAATAGGAAATCGATTTCACGTAAAATTACGCATCCTCGGTCCTTAATCATAATTGAGTCATAACTCGTAATAAATTCCTTTGGGTGGGTGAGCTAGGCGTTCATCAAAGTTCGCCTCAATACAATCACCGCAGTAAAAGCGGAGTTTAATTGTACGATCGAAACATTTTGAAAGCGCCAGCAGCTTGACTGCTTCACCAACAAGAAATAAAAGATGTCGAACAGTTGTCTACATAAACAACAAGAAGTTGTTGGTTTTTGCCAAAACTACAAAAAATGAACATCAAGCACAAATCAAGACTGTTGAAAATGGTGACCGCAAAGCCGAACCTACACCAATTGTACGAATCGCAGTCTGAAACTATCACAGAATTCCTAAATAATTGATCTTGCTACACCTCTTTTGACTGATTCTGGCAATGGAGTTACGGAAAACCTTGCATATTGTATGCTCACTGTTGTGGAAAACATCTTGGTGAAACAACTGAGGACCCTAGTTGTTGCAATTGCTGAAGTTAATCTATCAAATACATTGAACCAGACGTAAAACCTCAAACACCCGATGCGTGCTTTAGTCGCGAAGCATTTATTCAGCTGATGCTGCTGTATGACGTTGTTTAATTACTGTCAATAGGAAATGACCTCAATCCCGTCAGGCTACAATGAATCAGTCTAACATGACCCAGATGTTGACGTAGCCTCGTTTGACACAGTGCCGCATGAAATGAACTGACTTAACCGAGGCTTTCTAGCGAAAGAATGCATTGCTCTCACTAGAAGGCCTTCCGTAAAACAACACAAGATATCGAGAAAGAAGCAGTCGTTTGTGAAAAAGCAAAAACTTTAAGCGTCTACCAAATTTTTAGATCTCGCGGGCATTGGTTGTTTCTAATTGTTTGTCGCATCGATGGATGTTGCTCTCATGAAAAAGTAAAACGTCTTAAGCATTTTTTTGAAAAATTTTATTATTGTTAAAATTATCTACATTTTTCATTCATGTGCGTAAGTATCGCAATGACAAAACTTGTGTGATTTCATCAAGAAGGGATCATTTTAGATTAGCCACTATTGGGGAAAAAATCAACGATAGTTTTTTGTGTGAAGAGAAGTTTGCAGCACATAGTTTAAAAAAATGAAGAAGCACTTTCTTTCCATATTCAGAGTTCATTTCGTTAGTTATTTGGAAACTTTTACAAAGCTATCCGAAGAATTGGTTACATTACTCGAAACACAGATAAAGGAAAAGTATTTTTTTGCAAGCCTATGTTTGGATTTATAGGATGGCAAAGCAATCAGTAGTCATTTCATTCAAAACACGAAACATTTTACAGTGTGAGCAACACATATTGAGAACATTCATAAGAGCTGCTCAAAGAAAATATTTAGTGAGAGAAAAAAAGTTTCATAGTAATAAATTTTTATTGTGATAGTCAACAGGCAAATGAGTCGATCTGAAACACAGTGTGAGTAATGCACTGCAGCATCAAGAATCGCAAAATGTAAGGTAGAAAAATTTGCTCAGAGAAAAACGAAAACGCGGTTCATTTATTACGTCACCATTGAAAACCACTGTCTCTTTCGTTAAGTTTTTTTAATTTCAATGATGCTTTTGTGCAGCTAGAGGTGTTAGAAAAACACAATGATGACAGTTTTGGGCTTTTGTGGTGATTCAGTTGGAGAGATGGGAAGAACAAACATACTTTGTACAAGTCTTTTTTTCAAAACTTCCCAGTGGATTTCCATAACGGGAACGAATGTTCTCAAGCAATGAACGGATCCAAAAAAAGTGTTTCATAGTTTAGTTGCAATAGAAAATAGCTACTTGTGCTTACAAACGAGCTGCGTCTTTCATAGGTTTCAAGTAGTTTTCATAATAAAATGTTAGCAAAGAAAGTTTGCTATTAATCTTTAAACAAATCAATATGAAAATGAATGTCCTTCATGACGAAGACACATTCCTTGCCTTGACAGTCGATTGAAATTCCAATTGCTGTGAAGAACATGTTTTTCTTAAATTCAAGTCGAAACAGTGCTTTGCATCATTTGATTTTATAGTCACCGTGGATGGATTAACTTCGTAAAAGATGCATACAGTATTTGTGCATTTTGTGGCTTTGTATTTATTTGTCGGCACAGCTGAGTTTTCGTTAGACAGCGTGCTGTGTCAATGATTCACATCTTGACTCGTCACATGTTTGTGTGCACGTCATCTCGAATAGTGTTTCCCAAATTTTTCAAGCGAGTCGAAATTTTGAAAAATCAAATTCTGCAAGTACACGCCAACCCAGAGTCCACACAATCCATAGAGAGTTAGGAGAGTTAAACATATCAGCCAGGTAAGCAGCAATCGTAATAAACTTTTCCGGGGTATACGTTTTTGCAAAATAACACATGTCTTTGTTTACTCAGAAAGACAGTTTCTTGTCGAAGCCCAGTGGTCTGTCCAAAGTGCGGCCCACTTGCACACTTCAAATGGCCGGCAGCTTTGGTTTCCAGTTGTTTTGTACCCCACTCACCAAAGCCTGGGTGACGCTTTTGTATCGAAATCACCAAGCAACGGAGTAGAATTTAAGCACACATGACATTAAGAAGAAAAACACAGATAGATGAACGTAAACACGTACGTGTGGCGGTAACAAAAAAGCATACCTGTAGTTGGAGCCAACATTGTTTCTTTGCCGGAATACAAGCATAGCTACCTGTCACCAGCAAACAGCACACGCAGGATGGCCCCAAAAGGGTTGCTATGATGTTTATCACCGCTGCATAGTGCTCTGATAAATTCCAAGTAGACCGATTTACAAAACTTTTAGGGAGTGAGAGGCTGCAATTTCCCAGGGTTCATTTGGGCTGCGGGCATCCCCAGGAGGAAGCTGCCTATTGTGACGTTGTTTAATAAACGTAAGTAAATAGAACTATTGAAGTAAGATGTGCTGAGAGCGAATATGAGCGTGAAAACCCATTTGAATGACTTTCTGCTTCAAACTTATGCGAAACAACTGGACTATGATAACATTCATCAGAGAGTAAAAAAAGTCGGTACGAACTGCTGTCTTCACATGATCAAATTTGACCTTTTTGAAAAACGTTTGGAAACCACTGTGACGTAACTCATCAACGCACTTCCGGAGACGACCTCGTGACAATCATCGCACTTCAGTATGCATAAACATTAAGCAATCATGCATGATAGGCAACCATCTTCTCACACAAACAAGAATTCTGATAAAGGGGCCTTGCTTTGACAAAATTCACCCATTTTATGGGTGACACAGTTTAGTGCGTCATACAACTCTTCTAATAAATTCTTTGCTGCTTGTGCTCTTGGAAGGAAACGATGCGTCCACTGTGCATTGGTTGCTTCGTCTTGGACTGGTTTTATTACTCACAATTCGTACCACTACATGCGGCTGAGCCCCCTCTGCAAATCCCAGCACATTCTTCCGAGGGAATTGAATATTCGCTGAAGAAGTTGTTAAGGCATTGGAAGGTATCTTCATCCTAAGCACGCAACTGCAGGGCTTTCAGAATATCAAGTGCAAAAATTTACTTCGCCACTTGCCGTACAGTGTTGCAGACCCCATGGGGCTAAGGCCTGAAGATTTAAATAGGAAAAACTGTGCTGTTTGAATTTCTATATTTTCACAGTTTTGTCGTCCACTTCATTCTATGGAGCTTTTGTATTTGCACATATTGATATTGTCATCTTGTGGACTAAGAAAGGTTTCTTTCATTGTGCTTTATTGTTCTTATTTATGAGTCATAAATCTGTACATTTGCTGCAACATATGATCCATTAAAGCAGGGGTTCCCAACCTTTTTTGCTGCCCGTACCCCTTTGTCAGGTCAGAGCATTCTTAGGACCCCCAAAAAAATTTTGAGATATATATTGCTCTATAAGAGATATATAAGCTGCTCTGTGACCCAAGGATCTTCGTACCCCTTGATGTTCAATCTCGTACCCCTTGGGGGTACGAGTACCCCCCGGTTGGGAACCCCTGCATTAAAGGCAAACAGCGCAAGGCCAACTGGCCTTGCGAAATGTTACCACCGGTTAGAACTTTCTGCTTCGATCACTTCACAGTTGAAAATCAAATTGATGCCAGGATAAAACGCACGGCGATCCCAAGGCAGAGTAACTGGAAAGAGTTCTTTATTCGACGCGAACGTTCTCAGATGATAGCACACGCCACATAGCAAGCGATTTTCAGGTTCTGCAAACCTGCAATGGACGTAGGCTCACCGGAAAGTTTTTCGTCACAAATCATTTGTAAAGGCAATATGTTCATGTTACCAAGCATTGGTTGCTGTTCGCACCAGTTCAGATCGTCGGAAAGTACAAGCTTACCATTTGACAAGCAAGTGAACACGACCAATCTCGTGGCCGCAGGTGCAGTCTTACGAACCAGCAATGTGGTGAGGTATTCGCTGCATTTGGAACAGGTGGAAACTGTTTTCTAGTTCTTTCACGGCTATGTAATGTCGTTAAAGTAAACTTCAATTGCGGTTTGGCTGCGACCGTCCAGGAGCACTACAACACTTTGCTGGAAAACACCTTGACCTGTCTTAACGGTAAAAGTCAGTGCTAAGGTCGTACGTGATATGCCGCTTGTCTGCATTGTTGTGCAGTTGCATGCGCTTCGTGCGCAACAAAACAAACATTTGCTCAGTGTAGAATTTTCTTGGAGGGAACACTGCAGACGACCTTCCCGAAAAACAAAACACAGTTTTATTGTTTGCATTTTCCTTTCATTTCGCCCTCCACGTATTCACAGCACGTTTATTTAAAACCATGGCTGTCCCGCCTAATTACTGGTTGCGGATAAGCGTTGCGCGAACGACATAAACTACTGTAAATATCTACAGTGCGGGCAAGATTTTATACCTGGTTGTCCTTCAATTGTCACAATGAAGGCCCAAAGTAAAAATATGAGGCCGACTGCCACAATCACGTTATGTAAATACTGTACCAAACCATAATACAGTAATGTGTCCTACGCATTGTGCGCTGCTGGTCCCTGAGTGAAAAACAAAATCTCAGATCTTCCTCAAGGGCAGGTGGAACCCATGATACTGAAAAACTAGCATACCACCACTAGGAGACACAGTCCAAACAGAAAATTTGGGCTAATAATAATCATGCGTCACGGAAACAAAACAGCTTATTTCTTTATATGCAAACTAACACGGTTTTTCAATCAGATGTTTGGAGATTTGGCAAAATGACCCGGACTCAAATTGATTGTGATCCGGATCGGGCCGAGTCATTCGGTAAAAAAATGACTCGAGTCAAGTCACCAAAAATCGTAACTGGGGTAAGTCATTCACTGGAGTCACACTATCACTAGGTGTTGTAGAGAACCTTATCCAATTTTCGGCAATCCAGACTGAAACGAATTGTTGAAACCGTGGGGGACACTTTCGAAGTTAACTGAGCCAGAGCAAATTTTTGTCCAAAAAAATAAGGAATTTGGCAATCGAAGTTAGTCGAATATTTTTGTTTTATGAGTAAATATCTTCATCGTTTGATAACACTATTACACTTTGGCTACAAAGCTATGCAGGTTATAGACTTATCAAAAGCAACGCTTCAATTTAAAATGTTTGGAAAGATCACCATTACTGAAGCGGTTGATGGACAAACCATGAAACCGAGAATAGAGATGCCAACACAACTAAACTTCTCACATGCGCCAGGACATATCCAAACGTAAATCTCACATGTATTCGAAAACTTTTGTTCATTATACAAATCAAATCTCTTCAATTTGTCAAAGTTTGAAATTCTATCGATAATAGTAAAAGCAAGGTTTTTACAAAAATAAGTTCAAGTCCTAATATCTATCGTTTTATTTGTTTAAAAAATCCCTACATCATTTTGCAAATAAGAACATGCGGTTGATGATTATGGAAATATTTACAATCAAGCTTTAACATTCACTTCTTCTCATCTGATTTTCCATATATTTCTACTATAATTGCGAAACTCCGCTGGTGCAAGCTTCAAGCTAACTGAAGCGGCAGCTTTTTCGAACGAGCTTAAAGCAACGCTCAGGTGAAGATGTTTGGGACCGACCAAATTTGTATGGCTCTGATACGTTTTCGTGGAGTAAAGGTCATCTGGTGTTGTATTTGCAAAAATATGATTTTCCTGCAATACAAATCCCACTTAGGCAGATACACTTTGCTATCGAAACTTATCGAACTGCAGAACATGTACTTCAAACAGAAGCTTGATTCTTTGAAACTTTGTTTAAGATCAGTGAAATTTTGAAAAGTTCACCCGGACTTGAAGTGATGCTTAAAGGGGAACAAAAAGAAAGCGCTATTTCCATGAAGCTGAAATCGGTTACAAATCGCTCTTTGCATAATTACAACTTCTATTTTTCTGGTTATTTTGCGTTTGGGGTTTAGGAAAGAATGCGCAAAGGCAATGGGAAAAATGTTCGCTTTTGCGAATTAAAAGCAATGTTTTAACTGCTGATGTGACTGTTTTTTTATTTCAGTTGATTAGGCATGCACATATAAAATACATTGCAATCTAATTTTTGTTACTCATGAAGGCTCACAGAAGTCTTCCACAAAAATCTGGCCACAGTTATTAAAGCAGGAATATTAATTTCGCTCAAATGTGCATCGTCAGTTCCACAAATAAAAAAGTAAAAGCGTAAAATCTTTGCTGAACTGGATACAAATTTTTCATCAATTTATTTCTACCTTCCAATTTTTTTAAAACATCTGTCAATTGCGGTCGATGCATTCCGATATTTCTTGTTTTATTTTCGAACTATTATAACAAACCTCCGGCAAAAACACATCTGCAGATTGAACTTATGCAGCGGAAAAGGCTAATTGAAACATAATGGAGCGTCACAAACGATTATACCGAATCGCTTTGTGCATGATGCAAGCAGGTTTCTGCTGTATTCAAAACGTATGAAATGCATATTAAAAACTTTATTTCTTACGGTCATTTTCAAACTCTCGTCTCTTATCCTTTGTTTACCCTGAAACAAGGCTGTATTTAAAGAGATTCAAAAAGTGCTTTATGCGTGGGGTATCAGATCAACAGAATAAAATAAATTTATAAATACGCAAGAGGTCGAGTAAAAAACGTAGAATGAATGCACATCGTAATAACATCATAAAAAAACTGTGTAAAAATGTCACAAGCTGCTGTGTTTCAGCGAAGAGCAAAGGCATTGGAAAGCGTATTGATCTCCATAAAAGTAGTGCTTGCAAAGCATACAGCACTTGCAAAAAAACGGGACATTTGTCACAACTTTTTAACGTCATTGTAACAAGGAATTCGATTCAAAGTAATTTCTAAATCAGGCGACTATTCAGTCAACTCGAAGCTCAAAGTCGTTAATTTAAAATTAGTATCTGGCAGGGCTACGCAAACGTCTGGAGAGAGATCGCCTCATCAGTGGGCCATGCAAAAACAAAAGGCCGCACCTTTTAAAATCTTGAGGTGCGCCCTGAAGTGATTCATCATATATATGGCAGGGCTATTAAAAAAATAGAAAAACAGCTTTTTGAACCAGCTTAAGACGATCAATGGAGCAAATGATTTGCGTCACAATTATAAATCGCAATTATTTTAGACTGGCAAAAGGTTATTAGTACAAACTCTAATCTCTCAATTCAAGTTTGCGTCTGGCTCCATGGACCACCATGGACTTTTAAGAATTTGCTGCAGGTTTTCGCGCGCCGCAGAGTGGTAGCAGTTTACCCACCACTGGTATAAAGAAATAGAGTTTTGAATTGAAGAGCAAGAAATACAATATAAAAACACCAGCAATACATATTAAGTAAGGAACGCCATCTTATTTCCTCAACAATATAAAACCACACTCTGATATCAACACAACGACAAATAATATAGACTCATGCAAACAAACCCATCCTGAAATGTCATTAATTATAAAAGACACCATCAACATCTTATTGTGCGACGCACACCGAATGGCAATTTGAAAATTTATGTCGTGAGCAGCAGCGAATGGTATGTTCTTTCGAAGGGCAACAGCTGCTGGTGCAACATTTTACTGCAGTGCATTGCTGCGAGAGCTCTCGCTGCACTGAGTAGATTGTTACACTGAGATCTACGTAACTTGCTACGGCAACTTGCTGATAGAATCTGTCGGATGTTATGGTGCAAGACTTCCAAGCGTTTTCAGTCGGAAATGTAGGCCTTGCCGTTTGATCAAAGTACAGATTGGAAGCCAATGAAGCTCAGTTGTCAAGGTTAACATAAGTTTCTACGTTTTATAACTCAGTAACTGCTTTGCTGTTTTTCGAATGAACTGGTTTTTGGAAAGTAGACTTTGAGAAATTTCGTGCATAATAACTACAACAATCCAACCTTGACACCATCAAATTGTTAATCTGCAGTAGGCTTCGAAAGCCTGGTACTTTGTCAAAAGTATTGGGATGCGTTAGGCTGTCCTAAAGTGCCTTGATTCTATAAAATGTACACTTGAATGTTTTCCCTTAAAAATATTTCCAAAGGCTACTTTGACATTCTTGAATTTTTTAGCTTCAGGAAATTTCATCTTCTTCAACAGTGGCGTGCAGAGGTGTGGGGGGCGAACGGGGCGCCGGCCCCGGGCATCCATGTCCAGGGGGGCATCCAAAGAGTGAAATTAAAAAATTGAAATGCTGTAACTGGATGATTTTTCCTATTGTAAGTCTACTAATACATGCTGCAGCGCCGGATTAGGGGGGGGGCAAGGGGCACGGGCCCCCCAGCAACAAAGGGCTCCCTACCACGTTTATGCATTTAGCCATATGTACGCCATGAGCGTGCCACTTAGTCATTTTTATTAGCGAGGAAAGTTTGTTTGCAGAAGCTATTAAATTATCGGTCGTCCAGACGGCAGTATTTCACGTGTATATTATTTGATATTGTGACGAAACAACTATTGCACGTATTGTTTTCCTGAAAGTCGGTCAGTTATCTGAATCTAGTGAATGCAAGACCAAGGCACGTACTGTAGAACGCATTAACTTGCGTCTCTACTCGTTGCTGGTAGATTTTGCGTCTGAATTTTGCACAGGTCGCATACGAGTAGCGTTGTTAAGCAGGGCTACCATACGGCCTTTTTATGGAGTACATGTCCACATTTTTCATGAGAAATGACGCAATATCTAAGGATATTAAAAATGTCGAAATATCATCTTTTTACATCTCTTATTTTACACAGCTGTAATCAGTGGCGTAACAAAAGGTTTGAGCCAGGGTGGTAAACTTAGATAAAAGGGGCCCACTGCCCACTGCACGGGGTCCACCAGCCAACACTCAGAAAAAACTTGAGAAATCGTGGTGAATCCGGATGTGGATGGCTAAACTGAAACCCTGAATCACCGGAAAATAATCCGAAAAATTCACAAAAACAACAACTAACTGAACACTAGCGTACGGAGGGGGGGCCACTGTGCCATGCCCCCCCCTCAGACCCTAAAAATAATGTATATACAGTATTCGGCAGTGTGCACTGTCAGTATTTGGCGGTGTACACCAAAATGTTAGATTTTACGCGATTAACACTATTTTGTGTAGCAAAACGTCTCTCAAAGCACAAAATGATTAAATTTTCTTAAAATTTGGGGAGGGCATGGTCCCTTTGCCTCCCCTGGCTACGCCTATGCTTTAGCCCCCCCTCGGAAATTTTCTGCGTACGCCAATGCTTCCGAAAACCGAAAGCCACTCACAGAACCCTGAGGTTCCGCGGAACCCCGGTTGAAAAACAATGTTCTACTGTACACTGTTAAAGCTGGTGTGCACTTTCAAACATCTTTCATGAAATTACTTTCATAATAATGTTGAAGGAAATTTTACATTTTAAAGAAATTTAAGGAAACTGCAAAATATTCATGAGCTAAGTAGAACAAGTAAATGAGGATTTTGTTTTGTGTATTTTCCTTCCACACTGGACGTCTTACTTCGATGCTTAAAACTTATCAATAGGCCTAATTGTTACCTGACTTGTTAAGTGTTGGTAATACACTCCAGTAAGTGACAGGCGTACGTTGACCCGTTCACAACAGACAACCTCCATAGTGTGGGTCTGCTATGAATGCAGTGTGTTATGAACATGATCTGTTATGAACGTGGTCTGCTATGAACGCGGTCTGTTATGAACGTGATCTGTTATGAACGTGGTCTGTTATGAACGGGTCTGTTATGAACAGGTCTGTTATGAACGTGGTCTGTTTCGAGTGGTCTGTTATGAGTGGTCTGTTATGAGCAGGTCTCTTATGAACGGACACCTCAAGGGACTATTTTACAGTGGCAATGAAGTCCAGCGGAGACAGCCGACAGATATTCAAGGAACATGTTGTGACAGACGTAGATCTGTGTAAAGATGAAAACAGACATGG
>Ga0210059_1010723_pt1 | contig 14111 bp, 6 predicted proteins | sample Ectturendosymbi2_FD_188042 | JGI IMG/M metagenome (GOLD analysis project Ga0210059, IMG submission 188042) | Ecteinascidia turbinata endosymbiont from Florida, USA - Sample 2 (SPAdes) (version 2) | ecosystem: Host-associated > Tunicates > Ascidians > Unclassified | place: Key West, Florida... | reverse complement strand
TGAAATTTTGCTCGGTTAAGATGCGTTTCGACGCGGAGATGAAACAATCAATGCAGAACAGCAAGTCGAGGGTGATCAGGGGAGTAACTGGTGCACAGCAGAACTGCAGAGCGTTCCGCGCAGGGGCATAACGAGAGGGGGCGAAGGGGGCACAATGGCCCGGGCGCTGAAAAGGCCCAACAATGTCGCAAGCACTTTCTTCAATACAGTATATTTGCTCCCAAAAAAAAATTTAGGTTCAAACATGGGCCAAACTTGTTTCTTGCCCCCGGGCGCCATCTAACGTCGGTACACTCCTGGGTCCGCGACAACCAAAATCTGCAGCAAAGGTTTATCCGACCGAAAACAGGATGCAGTCTCCTCTGCTATTTCCGAAGGACAGAATAAACACCGTTTGTAGCAGAGTCCTAACAAAAGCGACAAAACTATTCTTCAACTTCTTTCATGCAACAAATGTCCGGGATGTTTCGACAAAAACCGTTTTTCGAGGTTTATCACGAAAACCACAGTCACATTCAATCCTTTCTTATTCCACAGTTCATCAAACCTTGTTGCTTGAAATCGGAACAACTGGCGCTTAAAACATAAAGACACACAACTCTGACATTCTGGAATAAAAAATCAAATGCTGCTAACAAAGCGAAAAAAACAGCTTAAAAAGGTACATAAACGACTTGAAGTCATTGCGTACTTCTCAAAGTGTCCCAAATTGGCACTGAACTCATACACTTTCGCTGCAAGTACTCTACCTCTTGCCGTCCTTCATACAGGCGTCAAGACAGGAGCCCATTTTGTGTGTTGCTACGTAAACGAAGATTCACCATTTTGTGTGTTGCTACGTAAACGAAGATGCATAAAGCCACAAAACACAGTCATGCCTGACTGCACTTACTTGCATAACAACGGGAGAACAAGCTGCATGCACGAAAGGATCCAAAGACTTGCGAAGTGCGCAGAAAAAACAGCATCGAAGCTCAGACTGTACATTACTCAGTGATCGGATCCGTACAGAAGCTCATGTTGCCTGTAGCGACATGCCCAAAGTGATGCGACAGAAAACAAAAAAAAACTTTTGCAGTTGCACTCAGTAGCCTTAAAAATAGGACGGATAGCGTTCAAATGTAATTATGTCGCTTTGTCTTCCTCATCATCATCAACACGAGCAGGATCCGTGTTTGCTTTCAAAGGTCGTTCACCTTCGACACTGTGCCACATGCCGTAGCCGAAGTACATCAAGAAACCTGCGCAGAGACAGTTCGTGAAGGAATAGAAATGTTGTAAGGAAACATGGGCTCGTCCACTCATTGCCCGAATAATGCTTCCAAGCTGTTTTTTTTTGGTCAAAAATGATTTTTTTCATTTCTTTTTACAATCTATTTAAAGTCATGGGGGCTTGAAACGAAGGACAATTACTTCAGGTAGGCGTGGTAGAAAGAGGTTAAGAACCACTGCACTAGAGGACATTTATTGCTCATTGCAACTGTTGCAATTGCACAGAGTTTATGGTGATTTCCAATACAGCACACAACAAAACTATTTTAAAAATGTCAACGGCCCGTTCGATCCAAGGAAAAATTTTCGAGTTGCCAGCTGGCTCACAAACCTCGGGTCTTTTGATCGGACCATCGAATCAGTCAACGCGCTAGCGACACGAAGCAGTTTTAGCATTGTTGCCTGTGGGCATAGTAACTCTGACGACAAAAGGCTCAATTTGAAAACAAATATCTGAAACAGGTGACATGAACATTTTCTGGCAGAAATTCGTTACAGCAACACCAACGTAATGTTTCCTGCAATTAATGAAGCTAAGCCAGTGGTTCTCAATCATTGGTCTCAGAGTCGCATGCAGCTCCGAAGCACCCTTTGTGCGGCCCTCAGCACTCTTTCAAAAAAACCTCTAATAGTTTGTGCAACAGACTTCATTCTGTAATAAAACATAACGTGTCAGCTGACTTGTGTTCAAATTGTGTTGCTCTTAACAAAGTCGTAGGTCTGGATTGGCGACCTTCAGCGAAAAGCTGCGAAACACTGGGCTAAGCAGAATAGGACGAGCAGAGTGATCCAGTGCGTTGAGCAGGCGTCACCAAAGCTGGCAGACCACAGGTTCGGTTGCGGGTAGGCCCCTTCCGCAGACTTGAAAAACGTGATCTGCCACCAGTTCTGTTGAGACCCGTTTCTGGTGTTGATGGGTGGCAGGGGCGTAACTAGAGGTTTGAGTCAGGGGGGGGCACTAGGCCAGGGCTTTGGGTCGCGACCCCATTTGTGGTCAAATTGGCTTGACAAATCAGATACAAAAGTTTTGAAAACTTCTCAAGAAAATTAAAAGTAGGTTTACAGTGAATCTATTTCTACTGCGTTTTCAGAGGTAATACCGTGCTTCATGCTGTCAGTTGTTTGCTACGATGTCTGTCTGAGATATCAAATGATAAATCAACCAAGCACAAGTTACGCGTTGTTATGTCATGATTGTTTCAACGTACTGACTAATACTGACCTTAAATGCGTTCATTCGGACACGACTGGTTGTGTTCAGAACTCTAGGTCTAGTCTTCTAAGCATTAGGGAAACTGCTTTGGGAGCACACTGGGTAGTTATAGACTAAAGTTAAAGATTCATACAGTTTCAGAAGTACTTTGGACTTAGAAAAAGTTGGATACACAAAATATACACAACAGTAGCGTAGGCAGCCCAAAATTTTAGGAGGGGCCAAATATTTTGACTTTACGCAGTCAACAGTATGTGTGGTTTGTGTCACCGCCTCTCAAAGCACAAACCAACAAGACATGTTGAAAATTTAAGGGAGAGATGACCCCTCCCTGGTTACGCCTATGAAACAAAATTGAAATTTCAGGATGCCACACACCTGCCATGCCGAGCATGAGTTTGTGGACTTTAAACGACAAAAGTTTGCGCAACTGGAATTTTCAAAACAGAGTTTGTCATTTTTGGATAAGAACAGGAAATGAACGCCCAGTCAATTCTGAGCCAGCCATTTATAAACTCTTAGCCTTTTGCACGATGTATTCGCGTGAAGCGGCATTCTCAAAGTTAATAATCATCAAGTCCAAAGCGAGATTCTTTTTAAAAAATGTTGAGAATGCCTTTTGTCCTGCTTGTCTTGCATCAAGCTACGAACGGATGACCCGTGTAAGAATCAATAAGTGCGTCCATCCCATTAGTTACGCTCGGTAACTTTTCTACACTGAATTGTTTCTGTTAATTTTTTTCCTTTACTGTTTCCATTACGTGGCAGTTTTATTACTGTGTAGTTGCAACACTTCCGTGGATTGTGTACATTTTTATTATTGCGGCACAGACAAACATGCCTCTTGAGATTTGTAATGGGACGTTTACACTTAACATCTAGGGCTTTAGGCTGTCCGCTGAGGGTCGCATTAAAAAAACTTTTTTTAAAATGGGGTGGCAGAACAAAAAAGTTTGAGAAGCCCTGCACAAGCCAACACTCTGGAAAATACTTATGAAATGATAGTGATTCCGGATGACGTGCATATCTATACTAGCGAAAATTGAACGAAAACACCCCGAAAAAACGTACATTCTACTGAAAACCATTGGCATACTGAATTTTTGAAAAATGTCAGCTGAAGGGGGTCCAGTTTTTATATTTCGTTTGCCAGGAGGGACGGCTCGCCCCTTTGCCCCCCGTCAGTTACGCCACTGATGGGTGGGTGCAAGGAATAACGTGAGCAATTGCTGGACGTACTTTGAACCGTGAAAAGGTTCACGCGCGGCTCTGCCATTTGCTGTTACCCATTGCCGCGATGGGCGCCATCGACAAGTCGTGACGACGAAAGGGAGTAAAAAAGCGAGTACACTGAAAGTGAACTGAACGAAGCAAAATAAGTGTCAGCATTAAGCGCTGAGGTGTTCTGGGACTAAAATATTCAAAATCACGACGAGGAGTTCGTGTCCTGGTCGTAGCGAATTTCCCGGCAACTCTACCCCACATAAAACCCACTATAGCAGTGGTTCTTAACTGGGCTGGGAGCATCAATATATTTCCAGGGGGCGCGAGCTCTTGCGCGCCTTACAACATGGAAAGTTTGATCATTGAATTTACCAACAAATACAGTTGTTTTTACAGTTTACTTAAAGTCAGGGGGGGATTGAAACAAAGGACAATTACTTAAGGGAGACGTCGAAGAAAAAAGGTTAAGGACCACTGCACTAGAGGACGACGTATTTCACCAAATATTATAACTTGCCAACGATTACGTACAAACGGCATCACGTGACTGACGTCAATGATGACAAAACAAAGGGAAACACAAGACGCGAGTTTAGTCAACGATCCACGCCAACTCGCATTTCCTTCGCTTTTCATCATCAGCAGTCTTACTCTCAGGCAAACGGGGTACATAGTGAACAGCACCCATTAACGCAGCTATAACCAACCCAAATGGCATACTGAGCTAAAAATTATGTCACCAACTTGACCAGGGCCGTACATTGAGTGACATATTATTGAGTGCCGCACACTGAATGACTTACTTTGATCTAACCAAATTAAATATAGCTTAAGCTATTATACTGAATGTGTTCGAATTCTAACTGCAATGGTAGCAGACTTGATAAAGTGGCACTGAGGAACGCCTGCATCAAAAATGTCAAATTCAAGATTATCAAAACGTGGACAAGTTGTCAGTTGCAGGATACTTTTACTGCAGCGAAAACCTAAACTGGGCCTCACAAAACCTTCGACTGGGCCGCATGCGACCCGCGGGCCGTGGGTTGGAATTAGCTGCATTAGTGACAACCGGTAATTGCTTACTTATTAGCAGCCACACACTCCTGTTAACCTGTTTTTTTTGCAGAGACATTCCGGTCATTTTTGTGCTGAGACATTTTCGCCACTGAAACACTCCGGCATTTTTGTCACAGTTCTATTAAAACTCGCCGTAACAGTGTTTTTTAGCCTAAAACTTCACACATTTCTGTCTAAATTTATTCGGTCATTTCAAAATCGTTTCGGTCTATGGCCGAAAAAAAAACTCAGGCACACCCACAACTTGCTGGTTAGAGACAACCCAGCACCACAACAACATGCAGCAAAACCACAATTCCTAGCATTCGTTCAATATCGATTCATGCAGTACCGCTTGCAAAAGAACTGCTCGCTCACCGATAGCCATCCAAACACCGAACCTGATCCAAGTCTCGATCGGTAGCTTCAGCATCAAGTAGATGTTGACGAAGAGACTGAGTATAGGAATAGCTGGTACGATCGGGGTCTGTGAAGAGAAGCAACTGCGCTGCAGAAGATCCACATAATGATGACTACAATTGAAACTTCGTGATATTGAAAACGGGCTAAATCTGTGAGTGTGTCTGAAGTTTTCATATGAGGTATTTACTAAGAAGCTGTATGTTTTTCTCACGTAATTACTCTCCACAGAGGTGACGCAGACGAGTCTATCAACAAAAGTGTTTTAGTAGGATGTCGATTTCACCCACGCTACGCATCCTCAGTTCTGAAATCTTATTCAAATAGAATCTATGCGTACAGTCAGTTCCGTAACAACCCAACTCTGCCCCCCCCAAAAATGCTTACAGGGGCCCACTAATGGTGATTTATAAAAAAAGGTTATGTTATGCTACATCTCGAAGCCAAATGGCCTTCAAAACAAAATATCCTAATTGCAGACACAATTTTGGCAGAACCAGGCCTGTAGCCAGGCTTTAAGCTTTGGGGGGGAAAATGCATTTTAGAGAGGTAATATTTTTGTTTTTATCATATTTAAAACAAAATTTTCTGAGCAAAACAAAATTTGGGGGGTAAAAAAAGTGGAGGTAACTGCCCCCGAATGTTCCCCGTGTCTGTGGGCTTGGGTTCCTTCGGGGGACCTCATGTTTGTCCGGGGGCTAGACATTCTGAAAATTTATTTTTAATTCACAACATGAACAGCATTTGTAGATTGTGCAAATTAATTATAAATATTTTCACGCAAATACCCATAGTAGGCTTGTAGTTTCCAACTAAAATTTGTTGAACGAGCTCAACGGAAGGAATTGGGTCGTAAATCATTGTCATCTAATTGACGGCGATTATTTACAGATGTCGTAATGATATGCAAATGTAAAAATTTGCCGGAAATCAGAATCAATCCTATCGTTCAGTTATCAAAACAAGAGCAAGCATGAAGCCGGCCAAAGCATGTGTGCCGCGATGAAAGTTTTCTTTCATTAGCGCAAATTGATAAACTTTACCATGAGCTGAAGTGAAATATGCTTATAAAGCGTGCGCATTGGGCATTTTACTGGCCAAAATACGCATGCATAAACGTTGCTGATGTTTGGACTGCTAATCTCCTGGTGTATGGCACATGTTTAGATTAATAGCATTTTGTATCTCAAATCGCCTGCAAATGTTCACAAATATAGTGTAAGGCCTACGTGGACGCAACGGTTAACATCCGTAATTCGCGAACTGCACTACTCTGTTTCGGGACAATCCCCCAAATAGACTCTTCTATATACACAATTAACTCCATCTGTCAGTCTGAACAGCAGGCTGCGCAGCAAATAACTTTGGTCGTAGGCACCAAAGCTATCTTGCTGCCCTGCAATATAAAATAGGAGAAAACTACCTGGGCTAGACATAGTACCAGGGATATAGTGCTAACAAAAAAGGTGTGGGAACGCACCCAAAAAACTAGCCATTTCAAAACAGCTTCAAACTCATTTCAGAACAAAATATGAAAAAGGTGTTGAACGCCGTTTACACGCGTCCCCGCTCCCCTACACCCCTGCGTGGTACATTTTTTACAACAATCACTACACAAAACACGTTGATCCAGTGGATGTCTGACTTCTGGACTTATACAACAAGGCATGTAGGCAGGGTCAGACATATGAATGTGACGCCCGGGTCAGATATATCAACGTAAGGCCCATCAGGGCACAGTCGTGACCGCAAGGCCCCCGAAAGTGCACGGTTCGCTCATGTCCGATCCTTTGCCTGCAGAGCAGGGCTCTCACAAATGCAACTCCATAAAACCTAGAACAGTAGCCTACCAAAAATTCCCTAAATCCATGATGGCGCAGCACATAGGTGTGCGAGCAGGCAAATTTTTAGGGGTGCGAAGGATTTTTGCTCGAATTCTCCCAAAGTTGTCCGAAAAAAAACTCCATAAAAAGTGACCTTAAAAAGACGTTCTTTATGTTTTTGGGCTCCACTGAGCGCTATTTTTACTCATATTTTCAGGGGATTTTCAACAAATCAAAACTTTTGGGGTGCACTTGCACCCTCGCCTCCTCCACCAGCGGCGCCGCATAAAATTGGACTGCTATATGACATATGATGCTATGCAACAGATTCTATATGACATATGATGCTATACAACAGAGGCTATATGACATATGACAGGCCTGGGCTGAATGTGAAAAATAGGACCAAATATGATTTCCAAACTGAACTGAAATAGTTCGATTTACTTATTTTCATATTTTTCCGAAAATTCCTGAAAAGTGTCAAAAGTTCCAATTTAGGGACAAAATCCCTGAAAGTGAGAGCACTGCTGCAGGGGCAGGTTGCGAAGCTTGCTAGCGGATTGTTGTACTCTTGGTCTTTACTGCGTAACAATAACACGGCAATAAATCTTCAAATGTTCACTTCAAGTTACGGTAGTAGGCGTTTTGCCGCATGTGACCAGGGCTCCCACTGAGTTTTTTTCCACCCAGATTTGCTTTTTTAGTCGACCTGGGTGTCTAGTTTGAATTATGAAAAATCGCGTTATGTCTGTGTGTTTGAAGTGGTAAATTCATCAGCAACTTCAATGTGTTCAGTAATATAAAGATAACTTTACATTACAGTGTTTACAAGCGCACATCAGGTGAGAAAGTACGCACATCGGATGAAGCAGAACTTTTTCGATCGGTTCCATATTCCCATCTGAGATGATTGCCAGAGTTATATGCAGTGGTGTGCTTAAGGGAGAAGGCAAGCGAGGCACTTGCCTCGGACCCCCCATGTAAGGGGCCTTCCTCAAGGTATTTCGCGCGTAAATATTCCTCATTTTTTGTAAAAATGTGTTATCCGCTCATATAATATTCTCCGAACCACATCATACTTGTAATCCAATACTCTGCCTTTAAAGGGGCGCCCAAGAGCAACTGCAATGTGTAATTAGACTACTCTACTTTCAAAGCGGCCAGCAACAGCAACTGCAATGTGCAGGCACCTGCTTTGCAACGGCGCCCAACAGCAACTGCATTGTGTAAGTATTCTGCTTTCAAAGGACCACAATAGCAACTGTAATGTGTGAAGTACCTTGCTTTCAAAGGGACGCAACAGCAACTGTAATGTATAATAGGCTACTTTGCTTTCAATGGGCCCCCAACAGCAGTTGCTCAGTGCAAATACCTTGCTTAATTCAAAGAGGCCCAAAGTAACTGTAATGCATAAGCACTTTTCTTTCAAAGGGTCCCCCAACTTCACTGGGGAGCTAAGTGGTAACGGGACTGAATTTTGGGCCCGTGACAGCGTGTCCCCCCAATCGGGAGGTATGGAGTGCGGCTGATACGGCTCTGCGTACAGTCATGTCAAATAGATTTCCTTCTAAAAAACATCCCGATTCTTTCGATTGCGCCACATTAGGATCATTCACTTGAATACAGCTTCGCGCAAGTCCGAACCATCACAAAGTGAAGAAAGCAGAACCCAATGGGCTGAATCCTCGAACGCTTGCAGCTAACCAAGAGTTTTCAATTGTTTTTCACAGGCGTTTGGAATCAATGCGGTAGGGTTTCAGATAGTTCTAAGAATAGCTAAACCACTGAATGGAAGTTTTAAGTAGCAACAGGAATCGGTTACGCTGACGAACGATATTTTCCAAAATGAATAAGGAGCTCTTTATAGTGAAGTCAAAAATCCCCGCGTAGCAGCGTGCATCGCATGCAAATGCACATTCCTCTCCGTTTAGCAACTGGAAGTGAGTCCCTTTTTCTTAAACTGCAGTTTGCGTCAGCAAAAGGTTTAAAATAACTTGCGACACTTAACAGACGCACGAAAGCATTTCCGCTGCAAGTAAGCAATAAAACAGTCAAATCTTGTGGGCTTGCCTGTCCGCAAACACAGCAAGGGAATATTTGGAAACGGCCACCAGTTGCGTCAGCAAGTAAATTGGTCACCAGTTGTGTCAGCAAATAGTCCGGATGAAATACCAACACTTAAGAGGCGGATATAAGGCAGAAACGTTCAGCAAAGTCAACATGAAACTTTACAACGAATAAAAGCGGTTCTGTGCCAGCATGTCGTCGACGCGATTTTACAACTGGCCTCGCGTTTCTCCAAGCACGTCGTGCAGATGAACCCGGGGCAGCGGCCCAAGTGGCGACCGACGCAACAGGAAGGACACCGGAAAGGAAACGACGCGTAAACTCACGCTTGCCCTTTTGCGCAGGCGATCTTACGGGGCAACTTCGCCAGAGGCTTACTCGGCAGTGACTCAAGTCAAAAACGTTTGAGCGAAATACTCCCCGGTCGCAAGAAAACCCACACGGGAAAGTAACTGCGTTTCTGACACAAAACGACGAAATTCACTGAAGGCTTCAAAAAGTTGCTTTTTTAAAATCTATTCTCAGGAAAACCTGACGGGAAAACAGCTCCGACGCATTGAGCGCGGTTGAAAAAACGTTTCTGCGAGTGGAATAAACGGACAGGGTGTTGAAGCATTGTCACGGAGAAAATGGCGCGAATAGACTGCTACTGCGAATGTGCAGACCTGTGCATCTGCAAGGCATTCGCCGGATGATGATGACGATGGCTGAGCTTTCCCGCGAAAGAACGGGTCAGGAAAATATGTTTGATGACATAAAAGCTCGTGCATCGTTTAAACGGGTTCAAACGTGCAAGTCGTGCCACTGTGTACCGGGCATTCCGGATAACGCGAAGCCAGAAATGCGACCACGAGTTTCTATCTTTGCCAGTGATGCAGTCACAGTGCGGACCGTTAACTGATGACTTCGGTCTTCGGCAGTCGCTACAAACAACAGCTACCCGAACCTTGTTGACGTCACAAAGCAAAGTTTAGGGGGCTGCGCGGCCAGAGGTAGGTTGAAAAAAGCATGCTTGCAGTAAACCCGAGAAGAGCCCAAACGCTGGCATGAGATTTCAGAATAATTTTGCTTGCCTGGCAAGCAGAGCTGCGGTCCAACTGTAACACTGCTTCGAGCAATGTGTTTTTGCCAATGCTGTTTTCTTACGAGTTCAGTTTCCAGAGCGCGGTTTGCGTTAGTGAAGCTTTTGGGAGTTCCAAACTGCATTAGCATTCTTCAGCGCAGGCTGCAGAACTGTTCTCATAAAACAGCAATCCACGCACATTTACGACGTCAGTCCATGTCTTATATGCTGCTTCATCAGAAAAAGGAAACCAAACCATCAATTTCAAGATCCGGAAACATTTTCACACAATATTGCGGTCTGGTAGCTCCCGAGTTCTACTCTCGGCCGGGTCTTACCAAGACCTTGTAAATTATTATTGCAGGCTTCTAACCAGGCGAATGGTGTGCGGGAGAGCTGCAGGGAACACACCCAGAACACAAAACAAACCAGAAATGCTACAAACTCAGTCGTGGCGCTACAAGACCATTGTAATTATAAAGCTCCAGCAACAAACCACCATATCAAACGAAAAGTGATCGCGGCGTGTGAACTCTATTGTTGCTTGATGCCACAGTGTGAAGCTTTGCGCATATGCCGCCTGATCACAACAAAACGGTGCTGTGACCAGGATGTGAAGGTCGTGCCAGGTGCAGCTTTCACAAATAGAACATTTCGTTTCGATCGGAAAGCCCGAGCGGCATGTGCGCAAAGCTTCGCACTGTTGCAGCAAGCAACAATAGAGATCACGCGCCGCAATCACTCTATCATTGCTTCCTCGCGCCACATGTATATGGGTGTTATTCATCGCGCACATCCCGTTCGTGGTGAATCACACATTCAACGCAACGCCAACGGAGAGGTTGCAGCACTGGTACCGACGTGTCAATGCGGGTTTCAATTAAATTAGTTCAAACGTAATTTCCTCCGACAACCAATATTTTTACTTTGGACAAGACGTACATTGCACGTTGTGTTCGTTCCTTTAAAAACTGTGTGTGTGCTGCTTATGCAGCACGGATCACTGGCCAACAAAAATTATTTTTGGTGCCATGGACGTTTCAACTGATTTTACCAAAATTTTTGTCACAGTCGATTTCTAAAATGCACTCCATTTATCTCGACCAGGTCTAGTTCCCTGTTGTGATGTGCCCACTGGAGAAAAATGAGTTCCAATGTCAAAGCAGTCAGTTGTTTTTATAACAGCAACGAACGGACACAGAAACAGAAATGTACACACGTGTGTGGGTGCGATGGGTTAATAACAAGTCAACTTATCCTCAAATCTCAGCCAAAAATTTTCGCTTGGATGATCTCCGAGAATGGGGGCAGAAGCGTTGCCACGTTTACTGGACCAATAATGTAGTCAGCTGTCATGGGGCGTCCAACCGCCCTTGCTAATCGCACTTCTGTTTCACTGATATCCTGATGGACTTGCTCATCACTCAGATCACAAGATTTTCGTGGAAGTGAACCAGATTGCTGTACAGGCAATGAAGCGTGACGCTCATGTTAACACGGTGGCTCTGAACTTTTATTCTACCACGTCTCCCTTAAGTGATTGTCCTTTGTTTCAAACCCCTGACTTTGAATAGGCCATACAAACGAATGTATTTATTGGTGAATTCAATGATCAAACTTCCCACGTTGTAAGGCGCGTAAGGGCTCGCTCCCCCCTGGAAATTTATCGAGGCCCCTCCCCGGGTAAGAACCAGTGTCAGTACCAACACCCACAAAAGCGCTCCAGACAGATCATTCTTCGAAAAATACTGTTCTTTTTGCTACAGATGTTGTATCGTAGCATTTGCCACCAGGTTTCAAATCAAGCAGATAAATTAGCTCTTCTGGTGATTATTTTATTTTTAGCCGATGTTTCGCCCACCTATTCTAGTGGACTTCCTCAGGGCAATGTTTTTCAACCACGTATAACATGCAACTTACTACTGCTCATTGTTTCTTGTTGTTAGTAAGTTGCATATGATTAGTAATTTGCATGTTTATTAGTAAGTTGCATTGTTTCTTGTTATTAGTAAGTTCCACGTCATACTGCTCATTGTCTCTTGTTATTAGTAAGTTGCATGTTATATGTGGTTAAAAACATTGCCCTGAGGAAGCCTACTTGAATAGGTGGGCGAAACGTCGGCTAATAATAAAAAATCGCCAGAGCTAATTTATCCGCTAGATCATTCTTTTTTATTCGTGGAAGTCGGAGAAGCTGTGGTCATTTATTAATTTCGTGGTCTGAGTGCGTACAAAATCTCATTTTCTTGTGTGAAACATGGCATGAATTAAACTTGACGTTTCCGTTCAAAAATGATCCGAGTACATGGTAAGGGATTTTTTTAAAGCTTTGAAGCAAGCAGCTCGCAAGACTCCTTGGAAAGATTCACATAGCTGGACAAGTCATTAAGCTTTCCCTGGGAAATGAGTTAGGTCGTTATTATCTGCAGGGGTGGATCCACCGGCAGTTAAAGCAAGCTCTTCGTCACTGGAAAGAGGACACGAAGAAAATCTACAGAACCCTAGATGACATCTAGTTTGTTAAGTGGAATACTACCGTTAACGTCACTGCCATTCTGCTCAAATTCAATCCTGACCCAACACTAAATGCACATCAGTCACCGCCACATTCTCTGAACCTGCTATCAAGCCTCAAAATCCAACAGGCAACCAGCCTGGAACTTTCTAATCGGAACTTTGGAGGAAACGATGGCACATGTGCAAGTCAGTTGCAAGGTAGGGTACATAAATGGTATTTTATGTCACAAACAATCAATTGTTGACATTTAGCATAATCAACAAACAGCACATGACTTGAAATTTGTGATGTCATAAAGTTAGGATAAGTCAGCTACAATGATCGTACCAGAAAAACAAAATGTCCAATGACTTACAAAGTTGACCCCACATAGGAAAATGAGTATGGCTTTTGGGACAAGTTAGCTCGCTTAACAACACACATGAAAGTAACACAACTGAAAAGAAAGTAACACACTTGAAAGGAAAGTAACACATCTCAAAGAAAAATAACACATCTGAAAGGAAAGTAACACACCTGAAAGGAAAGTCGTTTCAAGCTCTGCGGCTGCCTGTAGATGATCACTGACAATGACAAGATGATCATCACCATGGATACGACTAAAAAAGCCCCATACCACAGTTTTATGTTCTTTTCGCCCCAAACCAGCATCACTCCGAGCAAGATCATCAATATGGCTGCAAAAGAATTTCACGTCTTGTGATTGTAAAAAAACGCCCACAAGCTGCGTGACAAGCGTAGAATTGTACGTCGGGAAAGATATGAATATTTGACATCCTTGATGACGACAACTCGTAAAAAGCAAAATGTATTCACAAGTTCCTAACTGCACATGTCTCGATGGATTAACGACAGCACGACACAGCGGTGTAACTAACTAGAATTTGTGAGAAAAGCAATCATTGTCAGTAACACTTTATCCAGTAAGAAACGGAAGGTCGATGTCAATGGAGTCTACAATAAGCAGAAAAAAACGGTTTAAATAACTATCTGCACGCGTTTGAAAAACTACTGCTTATGAACTTCCTCAACACACACGTCATGCTTCGTCAAACCAGGAAACAACGCATTACGTCACTTCCTCTTTCCGTCTCGTTCGAGCACCGGTTTGTTCAGAGAAATAAATTTTATGACTCACAGCATCAAGCGTTTCATATTGCAACTTAAAGGAATGTCGATTTTATTGTTTGCGCAACCTTTACGCAACATGTACATTTCGGACGACGTGACACTCCACAGGAGCTCAGTATATCGCAGAAGCTGAGTCTTACCATGAGCCGCCGAGTTCCCACCCAGCAGTTGAAGGAAACCAAACGCATACATTCGCGTACCAAGGAAGCAAAAACAAGTCATAAAACTTGTGCCAACAGCGGGAAGGCGGCGTCTTTTCGATTCAAATAGAAGCGTTTTATCTGGCAGCGAGCGTACAAATAATTTTAAATAAAGATGCGA
>Ga0210059_1010722_pt1 | contig 14111 bp, 10 predicted proteins | sample Ectturendosymbi2_FD_188042 | JGI IMG/M metagenome (GOLD analysis project Ga0210059, IMG submission 188042) | Ecteinascidia turbinata endosymbiont from Florida, USA - Sample 2 (SPAdes) (version 2) | ecosystem: Host-associated > Tunicates > Ascidians > Unclassified | place: Key West, Florida... | reverse complement strand
CAATTTCACCCCTGGTAGGTAACGAGACATGAGCTTGAATGGATGCTACGTGAAACACACTTAGTAACGTAGTTGACACCAGCGCATCAGATACATTTTATCAATTCATGTGTATTTATTCTCTGATAAAGTTAACGTTTAAAGTCAGTTCACTGCGCTTGCATCGATTTGCACTTACACTTTGCTTTCAGATTTTGTGGCAAATTACTATAATCAAGCAGCTGGTAGTAATATATGCTAATGAAATGTCTGCAACTTTTTACAACGAAAATGAACGTAAAGAAAAAGCCTAAACAGGCGGTATTTCAACGAATTACGTTTGATTTTGCATTTTCGTACCTATTGCTTGTTGAATCGCGACTGTCTCTGCTGTACTTCAAAGCCTTTAATTAGGGAGGATTTTGCTTGATACAAATTTAGTTCACTTGCTTGCATTGTGCAAATCGAAAAGAATAAAGCAATTGTTAATTAGATAAGTTAGTAAGTTGAGTTTGTTTTCAAATTAGATCATTTAAAGTCATTTGAACAATAACTTTGGGCGACCAGCATAAAGAACATCCGGCGCCAAAATTTCGTGTAATTGCATCGGTACAATACAATTGCGTGCTGCGCGCAAATGAATTCGATGCCAACTTCGTATAAGTCTCCCCACATCCATTTCCTGCACCAGTTTGCTGCAAAATACCACGACTATTTTCTGTACTGTGCTGCGTTTCTAGTTCACTTGCAAGAAAATAAATTTTGTAAATGCAGATACTAATTTTGCACAAAACAGTAAGATATGAAATTTGTATATTAGAAAAAATATTCAAACCGCTTGCATATGTAAACGAAAGAACATTTGCAGTAAAACCTTTTCCATTATATTTTACTCCCATTCGCGTCTGAAACAAAATGTTAATGCTGCTATGAATTCTAAAACACTAGAGGTTTTCGATAAAATCGAATTATATTACGGCAAATCAAAACTGTGTTCTCCAAACATTCGTCACCAAACATTTACTCTGAAAATATTCTGCTGAAGTTCAGGAAATATTTGACCACCAGCTTCAGTTTGGTGTTGAAAATTACTTGATTTATTTCTTTGTCTGGGTTGCATGGCCGTCGCCAGCGGAGGGGCTAGTGGTGCCCGGCCCCCCATTTGAACTCTGTGCCCCCTATTTCATATTTGGCCCCTGGAACTAACACGAAGCTGTAGAATTGCTATGCGCAGTTGTAAATAGTCAATGAGCAATAGCTTGTTAAATGAATCTAGTTTGCGACATTGCATTCGTTTTTTAAGTAAACAAAAGCGCAAAATTCCACTGTTTTAGTTGCCGGAATTGCCAACATAAGGGTCTTGAATGCTTTATGTAAACAAAATTTTCGCTTATGGTAAACAAAGAGCGCGTCTTGTTTTTGTTTCATGACGGACAGTAAAGTACGAAACGAAACACCGAGTAGGCTACTGTGAAATCAGTTTTTGAGTAGTCACACGTTGGTTGTGTACACTCACGGCCGGATTTAGCAACAGGCTATGTAGGCTTAAGCCTAGGGCCTCAAGATCCAAGGGGCCCTCCAGCAAACTGTGGTACGCATAGAGTCAATTGCCGTCACTGTGTATGATCAGTTCGATAAACAAACATTCGTCAACACTTTGTTTTCAATTTTTATTTATTTAATCGGATTTTGTGTCGATAACGCCAGGGTCTTCCAACGAGTTTTCATGAATCTCAATATGACCGTTGGTCAAGCCGCATGCCGACTGTGGTGTCGACATACTCAAAGCACTTCGACTGCGTCCTGCGTTTGGTGAATCGTGTCGATTGTAAGGTGTGAATTAGGCTAAAGGTCCTGTGGTTGATCGTGTTTGAGATGCACCTGATCAAAGCTTACAGGTTATTCTGCAGGTAAGAGGTCTGTGTAAGGCTAGCATTTGTCCTACAACAAAAAAACACAGTTACTTTTTCTGGTCTTGAGCAATAAGCTGCTTTGTTAACGTTTCTATTTGTTAGCGTTTCTATTCAGTCATTCAGAAATCATATTGCCATTGAGTACACTACTTGGGCAAGTTTGTACTGCTCATGCTAAGCAAATCGAAGAAATTTTGATGAGCTTAAACAGTATGCAAAAGTCACTTTGCCAAATGGCAACCACATAACTCTACCCAAGAAGACCAAAAGCAAACAGCAAGAAAAGGACAGAGCAGCGTTTGGGTCTGACGTCTGATGCCTTAGATTAGTGGTTCTTGGTCGGTCTATCCATGGATAATCCGGTTGGATAATCTGACCACGCGGAGTCTTATTTCTTAGTTTGATGGTCACAACCTGCTCATGAGAAAGGTTTTTCTAAAGATTCTAAAGAATTAAAACTGAATTAAAGGATCACAATGTGTCTAGGACAGGTTGTACAACACTAAGCATTCGATGCATTTTAAAAATGACAAACTTAGGCAAACAAGTTTTAATGAAATCCTGGGTAATTTTGTTATGAAGGCCAGGACTAAACCCTTTTAATTGTTTATGTGCTCTGTTCAGTCTGACTTGATTCGATGATTGTAGCTTTTTATTTCTTAACACGTCTTTCAATAATGACAGCATAAGGGAAGTTTAAACATCACATCCTTTCGCGCGACGGTTTCGTTGCACTCGATTCTTCGCAGTCTGGAAAAGCAACAAACAATCGAATTGTGATCCTAGCAGTTGCAACCATTTGGGATGTTTTACTAGACGTGTTTTGCTCGTGTGTGCAAGATTTTGACAACCCTTGTCCTTACGGCCGCTACATATATGTGTAGTATGTTTGGTATTTAGGAAATTGTATATTTTGAGTGCTAGTGTTGATCACAGCGAAGAAAAAAGAGATGTAAAGTTGACGTAGGCCATGTGTTTTTTCAAAAATTTAACCGTGATGTTTTTGTTTGTCTCCCCTGTCGAAATTACAATAGTGTTCCCGCCAGCCAAGCTTGCATTACATAATTCCAAGTCATTGAACGCTTTTGCGCCGAAAACAAGAACAAGCGCAGTCATCGTGGGGCACTCGCAGTAAGGATCTACAAATTTTTGTTGACCGTACTTTTAGAGCAGGGGCTCCCAACCTTTTGTTTCCCATGTACTCCTAGCATTCCGACACATGAGCATGTAACCCTTCAGCATTTCGACAGATGAACAATGAACATGTACCCCTAAAATCTCGTATGACAATATATTTTATCGTAATAATTCATAGATATATTTAACAATAAGCATATGATTTTGATATATGTATAAATATTTAGAAATAAATATACGGCAATGTAACTATTTTTTTCTCTTATATTGCTAACCTCAAATGTACCCCTTCAGTTAGACAAATATACCGCTGGGAGTACATGCACCCCAGTTTGGGAACCTCTGTTTCAGAGCGTCAGTATCGTCATTTTCGGCCTAGCGTTTATCTATTTTCCCTAGTAACAGTGGGAGATGGTACCTTACAATTGGATGAGCCTAGAAGCATCGCATCAGCTAAATCCGGCGCTGGGTATACTTGAAGGATTTAAGTGTAACAGATAACAGACCTACACCAATCTTTGACGAAGTTTGTTCTAAATGGAGAGGTTCATGGAATGGCATTCTTTCTGCTTTTGTGCTTCAATTGCCACGTTGTATCGTCTACTTGCATTGTTTCTGCTGTATAGCGAAACCGCCTGATATGCTGTAGCTCGTGCGACATGAAAGGGGAGGCGAGGGGCAAAGGTGAAAAGCGAGGACAATCTACAAGGAGATAGCAGTTTTAACGGTTTGCTAAATATGCAATTTCTTTTCTCTTACCTTGTCCGAGTTGCAAAACATCAAATGACGGTGCTCAGCCGGTTCGGCGTTCATATCTGTATAACTTTCTGGGTCGAGTTAAATGTGAATAAAGTTTACATACCGCAAGCGACTTTTTTTCGTGGCGGTTGCTGCATACATCCAACATTGTATTTAAAAATTTTCCCCCCCTTATGATATTTGTCCCCCCTGCTGCGACATCCTGGCGACGGCCCTGCTGGGTTGGGAATGAAAACGTTTGAATGGTGTATGTCTGGAACTGCGAAATTCGCACTTAGAAAAGCAGCGGTGTTTTGTTTAGTGCCCATCAAAACGTTATCTCGCAAGCCGTGTAAAAGTAAACAATATTGTGCACATCGTTGCTAATTAATCATAATAAGCCATTATTTTGCACCTTGAGGGTCACGTTCAAAGTTAGGAGCCCTGGAAACGCGGAAGGGAGTTCACCGTATGCACAGTATGCTGTGCTCAGAAAGAAATCTTAATTGACGGTATGCTGTGCTCAGAAAGAAATCTTAGTTGAGTACGGCATTGTTGAGTACTTGTTTTATTTGCGGTTTTTACTGCGAAAGAAGCCGACTTTCCAATCTGCCTTGATCGTGCGTAAAAAATAACTAAACTGGTTTTGACTTTAAAACTTTTGCAATATATTTACACACACAACACGTGAGTTAAGTTTACACACCTAATTCTTGGCCTGCATTTTTTCAAAGTAAATCGTTTCTGATAGTTCTTTTTCCGCGGAACCCCATGTGTTGGTTTTGGAAAAAATTATTCTTTATACCTTCTACGCTGAATACGTCTGATTCGGTCCAATTTTTTGCAGGTTCAACGGATCTTAACATCGAAAACGGAATTTGGGGGAGAACAAGACAACGAAGGCACGACAAAAGAAGGGGGGCTGTTCGGCTTAAGGTTCCTGAGCAAAAACACAATGCCGGTAATCGATTTGTTTTGACGACAACGAACTTATTTCAGTTGACTCCAACATTTCGCGCGTAACCAATCAACGCTTATTAACTACAGCGAGGGTCAGCTGCTACCTAAAACTATATGGTTGTTATTCTTAATTCTTCAAGCATGTCATTTTCCTGCTTACAGAAAGTGATGGAGGCGAAGATGCCGCTAAAGATTCGGATAGTATTTCTCGTACAAAGAGTGTCATCATGCGGAAGAAAACGAGTCGCTACTTAAAGCACCGAGCGTCAATTAATGGCCATGTCTACAACTACAAGGTAACGACACACGCACATAGAAGGTATAGTTTAAAATTTTATTTGCATGGCCTTCGGCTTCTCGTACCCTAAAAGGCAAAGCTAAAAAATCCTTACCGTTCAGTAGTTTAGGCCATAATTTGATAAAGCGTTGCATGTTTTAGTTTGTTGGTTTTGCTCACAGGCATGGGCGTTGGAAGAGGGGGGCAGGGGAAGGCCTTGGCCTCTCGATTTTGAAGTTTGACGTTTTCCAGATAGGATCTGCTTGTTATTTGTGTCTTGCTGACTTATGTTTTCCATAAGTGAAGGTTGGGTATGGTCAGCGTTTTCCTTCATGCTTCCCATTTCTCAGCGTGGATATTCATGAAAACTGCGAAGTTGTTACGAATGAACCCGAATCTTGCGACAGATAATTATCAGATTGTAATCTGATCCATTATATCACTTCTCACTGCTTTCATCGGGTCTCATATAAAGCGGTCCAGTCGCCTTTGGCACAAGCTCCAGAACTCCAATAATATTTGTTGTTGTAACATTTATTATTAAACAGTCGAGAGCAGACTTGATTGTCTTGAATATTAATCATGAACCATCCTGGAAGCGAATGCCCATAGCACAGGTGGCTGGGATTTTACATCAACTGCAGTTAAGTTGCCACTTTTGAGGTTGAAAGTCTGCATTGAGCAAAATTTTATGTGGCTGATGCAAGACTGTTTAGCCGAACTACGTTCCCATAATATAAAGCACACTATGAATCCATACCCGAATCCCGAAAGTCAACCGCCTCCCGGGTCCAGTTTAATCCTAGTTCAGTCCAATGCTCACTTTGAGCTACAGTATGTTGTTTGTACAACCGTTCTTTTTCAAGATGTTTGTTGTTCTTGAAAAACTCAGCGGCGCAAGCAATTGGAGAGCAGCTGGTACATGACTTCTTAGGCGAACAAAGTCATGCTGCCAACACAAAAATGTTTGAAATTGTTTGTTTTGCAATTCATTAACGCTGTCGTGGCGAGCATTATGGCATATTTTTGTAAAAACCTGCATTCATCACAATTGAGAAGAGTGCAGTGCAATGCATGGCGTTACTGCCACGGTGTTCTGCAGAGCTAAGCCGCTCTACTAAGCTGCTTCACAACTCCAGCTGTGGGTTTGGTGCTCATTTGCACCGCAGCTAAATCAAGAATGGCTTCATTTGTTAAATTAGTGAACAGCAGTAGTGTCAGTGTAGTCATATCCGGTAAGAGTGCACTGTAGGTGCAACTTTTATCCTCATTTTCGTGAAGTATTCACATCGGAAAGAGTTTTTTAGGTTTTATGGCGTTTTCTCTGCTTGCTATACGTTGGTCCGCTGTTTACTTGTCATAAGACCTTTGCAAGATTGATCATTTGACAAAAAACTGCAAATCACGTTTTTTCGAAAATCTCTACTTTACGTGTAACAAATTATGCTTTCAGACATCTGTATTTACGCCTGGGTACGGTTCGGTTACCAAGGTCAGAGTGACTAGTCAGAACGACGCTCAAACGGTAATCACAAAACTTTTCAACAAGTTCCGCGTAGAGAACTCACCGAACGACTTCTCTCTGTATGTCGTCAAGGAAACTGAAGGTAAAAACTTTCCTGTGTTTTCTGTGATAATCTGTAGCGTCGAGATGTAATATCTCAAAGTAAAACATGACTCAAGCAGAATCGTGGTTTGAATTCTTTTTGTGAGTGGGATTATAAAATAGCCGTACGTCTCAGTTCTGGTTCTGGGGATTTTGTTGAGTTTTGTTGCTTGACTGTTCCTGAAAACCAGCCTGGCTGCAGGAATATTTACTAAAGAGATTGATTATAGCTATGTGCCGTAAAATTTTTTTGTTTTCATTTCGGCAAAAATGATGGCCTGTTGTAGTTGTTTTTCACTTTATTTTAGCGAAGTGTTCACTGGAATTCAGAAGAATTACACACTTGTCTTAAAGTGCTAGATCCACTTTCAACTTTTAGAGAGATACAAGTGCATACATCATATCTCTTTTGTAACGTAAGGGGGTATCATATATTTCCATGCCCCTCTATTTCTGTGCTTGGTTGCAAGTTTTTTGGCTGTGTGTTTCAATTAATTTTGTGCACGTGAAGTGTTTGATGTAAACTTTGCAGCCGTAAACCACAACATTCATTTTGTTTATCTGATGATTTTTCAAGTTTTCGTCAAATTCAACTTATTTGTCACTTGCCGGTGTGAATATCTTCACATTTTTTATACACCCAGAACGACGTGAGATGCCCGGCGAAGAGTTCCCCTTGCTTAGTCGAGTGTTGGTTGGACCCAACGAAAAACTGGGAAAGATCTATTTGATGGAGAAAAAAATGCACAAAGAGATCACGCCAGAGGTTTTTAGTTGAAATCTTTCTTTATTTGTAATTGAAGCAAGCATGCTTTTTGCGATGAACAACATTCTCAGCAGGAGCACAATATACTAAAAACTTCGGTGGGGACAAAATAACTCTATATTAATACCCTGTCAGCCGTTACTAATGCAGATATTGTCAGGTGCGGGCTATTTTTGTAGCCTACATTCGTTTTCGTTTCCAACGCATTACGTATAGAAACGCACGCATTGTTAATTTAGCTTCTGTCTCCCAACTAATTGTAATTTAATTATGTATGGAAAGACCGTAAGATTTAAATTACTATTGAACTCAAAACTAGTTTTCCAAGTGCTCCGTTGGCAAATGACAAAATAACAAATTTCTGTTGATACAACGCGCACAGCTATGCGAAGCTTTTTCTTTGTTTAAAAAGTTTTGTCTGTACTCTGGTTGATCTTCTTCAGCTTTAAACATTCAAAACCAATTCCACACTATACTTTTAGCCTTTGGGATAAAATAAATCAGGTTAATATAGCAAGAGTTCGTGTCAAAACAAATTCGGAGCTACCATAACTGTTCTTATCGACTTAAGTTGCGCCATAATATTGCGCTTGGAAAAACAATGTCAGGCAGCTAACATCTTGTCAAAGGAGCATGCATTTTGTCACAAGTCGTTTCAATGTCTGTAAATAAACTAATATGCCACCGCGAAATAAACTGATATGCCAGCGCGAAACGTCCGATCTATTTTTAAGGTGTCTGCTGTAAACGCACTAGCAGGTTCAGGCGGGGCCGCAGATCTCACAAGCATACCGCTTCCAAGAATTTTTGTAATATTTGATCACTTTTCTCCAGTAGTTTTGCCAGAAATTGACCTTTGTTATTCTATGCCACATTTCCTGTGAAGCGAGACGTGGTTATTTCAGAGAGGAGACATCATTTCAAAGCAACTGTGGTCAATAATCTGCATAGTATCAGGCCCACTGCACCTTTTATGTCATGGTTTCCTGTGAACTTTACATAACTTCTTTTCTTGACGGGTTTATGCTTCGTGCTTACTTATATTTGCATAGCATGTTTCAATAAACAACACTGTCTGTTCGACATGTTTGAGAATCCCAAACTTCAAAAGAAAGCAACAACGGTCCATGCTGATGAGGTCCCTTTGAAAATCACAACAACGATCTCATTTTCCAAGGATTGTCGGACGAACTAAAGAGAGTTTGTCAATATCTAGCAAGCGCTTTTCAAAACTTAAAAATAAGCAGAAGTTTAAACACTGATTGGCGTACTTCCCAACATTTTACCGAAGCATAATGCTTGGTAAATGTGGTAAACCTGCAGCAGTATGCTCCGCCTTTGGGAGTTTGATGTAAGATCATACATCAAAATGTTGACATTGTTTGGTATAAGGTTGTTGATAGATTTTTAAGACAAAATAAAGTAATGAAAGTAATTAGTGCGTAGCTTACAACAGTGTTCGCTTTGTATTAGACTGAAGCATGAAGAACATGGAACGTTTACCCCTCGCAATTACCTTAAATGTTGCTGTCCAGTCCAAACCTTGAAAATTAATGAACTATTGTATGGGACTCGGCTGGGAGCCTGTGTTTTCTGTGTCCTGGGGTTTCGAAATAATCCATCGTAGACATAATTCATGTCAGTGACTTCAGACGCAAGCACTTAAGAGATGAAGGTTTAAAAACACTGCAAATTTGCAGCTTGAAATCAGTGTTCTCTTCAGGGTTTGTGTCAATAGACTCGCAGCGCCTTAAGCAAAATTCGCTTGCATCCCACTTTTCTTACCGATCCCAACCTACCTTTGAAAGTTAAGCTTGCGATTTAGTATTGTTCAGTGTGTGTGGGCGAAGTAAATAGTTTTTATAGAAAACAAATATTTTGACACTTTTATACGAATATCTCTTCTTAATTGTTCGAGAAGATGTGTACTATGATCGCCTAGAAAGCATTGCATTCACAACATACTCGATTTTAAGTTTTAAAAAATAGTTCGCCCAGGAAAAAAAGAAACAAATTTCGCTTGCAAATTAAGTACCGAGTCTTAAACGTTTAGGCGACTCACTCTTCCAAAAGAGCTGAATGTGTCTAGAAACAGTTATGGATAATCATAGTTTGGATCCAACATAAAACGTTGGCCATTGTGTTTTGTCAAATTTGAGAGTTTTATTCAAAATTTTCAGGGAGGGCATTTGCTCGCGGGCGTGAATCGCAGTCATTGAATATTGCCAAGTTCTCGACTGCCTTGTTGGTCGCATTTTGTACAGTTCTGTCGGTAAATCATTTAAAATCATGAATTTATAATTCCGTGTTTTAAAGGTGTGACAACCGTAGCTTGATGATCCTTGTCGGTGTTACGGGTTGTGCAATGTAGTCTTATTTTCGTATGCTGCAGGTTAATGCTTCCGTTGTTCCGTATTGCAGCTAGATTTCTGCAACTGAGATTATTTGCAACTGTACGTGATGTTCTTGTAAAGATGAAACCGCCCCGAAAAAGCTCTGACAATTCGTTATTGAGCTTAAAGCAAACTATTGGCACTATGCACTGCTTGTTGCGAACGATTTCAAAGAGCTTCCCTTACCCATATTTTTCAGTATATCTTCTACACATTTCTACTGTAAGAGGTGACTGCGCTTTCTACAGCGTATAGTGTAACGAACAGGCACTTGTACTAAAAAAATCATACTACAATCTACAAAGATAGTGGGTTCGGTTTTAAAACCTCGATTTCAAACGAAGACGCCAGTGGCTGCGTTTCTTCCCCCCAAAAAAACGATGTATCCAGCTGACCTGGTGAAACGCGAAGGCAAGTTTTTTATTTGCAATTTTTGTGATAGATTTACGTGCCCGGTCGGTATGTAGAAAAGTTATTCCGGTGAAGAATTTAACATATCAAAGGAATGCGAGTTTGTGAAAACAACTTAGATATTAACAGGCATGTTCATGGAACACGTTTTTGCCCCATCTCATGGGATTCCCACGAACTAATAATGAGAAGTAGTCTACATTGCATCATGTGCATGTCTAACGTCTAAAGCCGTGGCTAAGGCACTCAAAATCCCTCAATTAAGGAGGCAAATAAACGTTGGGTGGCCCTTTTCCAGATTCACCTAAAAAAAGAACCAACAACCTTTATTTCAGGGGCCATGCATCACTGCACCATGGCAATGATGCTTCTACGTCTAATACTTACTGTGCTGTGAACATATAATAATGGTGTTCAACTTCAAAAAATTACTTTTATATGACATTAAAATTACTTATGATGGGACATGAGACAAAGTTCAATTCCACTGTTCCATCCTCTGGTTCAATTCTCATGGGAATCCTATTCCCAGTGCGGATATCAAAGAACTAATTGTCATATAACTTTTACGTTGCATTTTTGGCAGGATTGCGGCAGAATGTTTGAAGCTCGGCACACGGATAAAACCTTCCCCTCAGTATAAAAACATTTCACTGACGTTTGTCAATTTGGATCAACAAATACGTTTTTTTAGTTTTCCACGTCCTGCTCAGGCAATCGATAGATTTTGCTACTTCTACTGTACTTCGGATTTTGCTTTGACGCACGCTTTGTAGTTCTTGTGAAAGGATGTGGTTTCCGCATGAGGATTACTGCAATTAAGCTGGCAATGACAAAAAAGCGAAGTGTTTACATAAAGTCGTAATTGCAGCTTCATGTACTAACACATATTCTATTTACTTACGTGTTTGACTTAAACTCATGGTCTATATATCACTTGTTAGCCAAAGAACACAAGAACACTAATTGCTTAGTCATAATGTAAGGTAGCATTGCTCTCAGTGGCTTACCTGCAGCGGATACCGATGTATTTGCTTGTTTGATGCTGTGGTAAAAGTTGTACATCAAAAATTGAATACTTAAAGCATATATATTTTTTGTAAAAACAAACGCTTCTAATTTTTTTCTAAAAGTGAAGCGAAGCATGTTTTTTCAGGTTGCTCAATACATCAAAATGGATGTTCAGATTCTTCATGTCTTTCTTTCAAAGTTCGCAGAAGAAGAAGAGAGAGAAATTCAAAAGATGAAAAAAAGGTGCCCTACAATGTTTTAAGGCAGGGTTTCCCAAACTTTCTCCCCTCTAGCATTTCGACAGATGACCATGTACCCCTACAATTTCTTATGACAAAAAGGCTGAGTAAAATAACAAAAATCCACTGAATTTTTAATAGAACTTTTAGATTTTTAGAAATATAAAGGTAGACTACGTTTTATGTCTCAAAGTTAATATCTTTAAAAATAAACATATGATATTTAAAAATGTTATTCACTGGTTTATGTATAAATGTTACATCCAAGTATTTCCTCCGGCTCAGTTGTATGTTCCTCGCGGGTTGATTAGTGCAGTGCCTTTGAACTGTAGAAAGCCGTTAGTCGCAGGTCGCCTCATTTACTTGGCTTTTGGACTGCGATGCGGCATTGTTAGTTGTAGTCAAATTTTATGTAGCTTTATTAAGGTGTTTTCGTTTCTGATTGATTTTGTTTTATTTGCCAAGAATTTATTCGTAATCGTTTCGTACTGTTGCGGTAAAATTTCTAAAGGCTTGCTTTGTTTAATTTTGTGGCTGAATGTACACTGACAGGCTCGTGCCGAGAAACTGGTGCTTTAGCGGGATTCATCTTTGATATTATCGTTGCGAGGAGAATACAAAACGCTTTTGTTTGACTAGTTGCAACTTTTTGGAAGCAGGACTATTTGAATACCAGGTTTTATCTCAGATTTTATCTTAGGAGAAACCAGGACCTCCTACTGGGTGCTACTATAAATATTGGAAATAAATTATATATAAATATATTTTTCCTTCTGTTGCTAACTTAACTATGCCCCTTCAGATAGGCCAATGTACCATTAGGGGTACATTTACTTCAGGTTGGGAACCCCTGTTTTGGGGAGTTTCATTGCCTGGTGCAGCTGTGTTTCCTTTTCGCGGTAGTTTACTTCCCGACATTTCAGTCTAGACCTGCATGTTTGCATTGTTCTAGAAATGTATGCCAAGTAGTCTTAGACAACCTTGGGAATTACTGGTACAGACAACCATACGCAAAAATGAGTTTGGAAGTCAAGGCGACGAATTAGTTGTAAATAAAGACAAGAAAATAAGCCAATCCTCAAGTGAAAAGAATTTTCTGCTATGCGGTGCAGCAAAAAGAATGGCTGTGGATAAAAAACGCAATGATTTTAGACTCGACAGACAAAATGACCGAACCTTTGCTGACATGTTACTTCCATGTTTCATGAGTTAGGTAACGTTCATGCACCGTACTTTTCACAAAACGTGTTATTGGCCAGAAAATACAGTGGTGCACATTCATTTTCGTGCAGCTACAGCGAATCTGCGTTGCGTATCGCTGTTGCTTATGTCGAAATAACGGGATGACTGCTTTCCGTTATCATCTTTTGTGACTCGGTATAAGTGTGTGCGTGGGTTTATGGCATCGGTTCGGAACCTATATTTTCCACAAACCAGAGGACCTGGAATCCCGAATCATATTGTCGACCGTAAAACGGTTTATTCAGATCAGCGTTGCTATCTCAATTCATTCAAATTAAGTTAAACGTAAGCTAACAACAAGCTGAAAGGACATATTTTAAAAATAATCCAAAAAATAAGCTATCTTCAAAAGGATGTGATTAAAAGTCGACAATTGGCATGTCAAGAGCAACGAACACTTCATGCAGAAATACAAAACAACTAGACATAAAAAATACTTGTTAAAAACAAGAACACTATGCAATCACTTCTTGAATTGCCAGGCAATGGTACCACAACCGCAGAGCGCAGGTTTACTACTGTATGGTACAGAAAGTGTTGCTGATGATTGATACTCCTACTCCAAAATCAAGCAGTCAAAATTACCTGCTTCATTTTCTTCAGTATTAGTATTGTATTAGCCTGTTGATCATGTAACATTATTACTGGGTCTGGGATATCATAATTGAAGTAAGTGGGATTTTCTCTCTTCAGCCCTGTTCGAACTGTTAAAATAGACTTCAAAAGGCCAAGCTTCATTCGATTTCTTAACTTTGCACAATGTTCATCAGACCAAAAATGCGCTCTACATTATGCGCATTGGTGTGGGGTATACAGTACTTAAAATGCAATTCGCAAAATCAGCCAGTTCTGCTGGATTTTGTGATGCTTCATTCAAAAACGCGATAGTAATATTTCTGTTTTGCCATTGCACAATAAGCAAATTTTTCCAATACATTTCAATTATGCCAGTGGTGTCTGGTTCTATTTGTAATCCTTGAAATAAATCAACTATTGGTTCTTTGACAGCATTTACTTTAGCGTACTGCGCTCAGACAATGACAGTTTTTTAAGGTCTTTCGGACTCAGCACAGCTTAGTTCTCTGAATTGATTTTCTACTTCATAACCTAAGTAAGGCCTTGAATTGAAAATGTCTTCAACGTAGAAAAATTATGGGACAAACGTCAAGAAAACAAACTAAATTTGACCTTAAAAAGGCTAAAATGGCAACACTGTGTGCAGTACAGCGAGCATCCGTATGTTGGTTCGCTGAAAAAATTGGAGACTTTACCTTCGATCGATTTTAATAGTTTGTGAAAGGTGCTGGGTAAAAAGCAGTGCGAGAGTAGAGGAACTGGATTATTATCAATCACATGGTAGGGCACGTACAAACGCCAGTGCTGTGAAAGTACGGGTGTTTCATCTCGCAGGGACGGATCCAGCCTGTAAGTTTAGGGGG
>Ga0210059_1010721_pt1 | contig 14112 bp, 4 predicted proteins | sample Ectturendosymbi2_FD_188042 | JGI IMG/M metagenome (GOLD analysis project Ga0210059, IMG submission 188042) | Ecteinascidia turbinata endosymbiont from Florida, USA - Sample 2 (SPAdes) (version 2) | ecosystem: Host-associated > Tunicates > Ascidians > Unclassified | place: Key West, Florida... | reverse complement strand
CCCCCCGGTTAAGGACCACTGGGCTAGTATGTGAAAATATAAAACGTTTCATGCTGCAAGAGACACAAACATTGCCGCATTTTCGATTCTATCACCATCCACGCTTGGTTCTTAAACCAGGGTTGTAAGCAACACTTTTCGTACATGACCACAACGAACCAGTAGATCCAACTTTTGGTGACATGTGTTAAGCGCAAAAATATCCGCAAATCAGCCAAATTACTAAAATAGCGCACTTTACTTAAAACAATATGGGAAAGATATGCGCTAAAACCGGATTTTATTTTAACTACTACTTTCCACGTGTTCATGAATACTCTTTGTGCAACGTAAACCGCGAAGAAACACTGAATCAGACCTTTAACGCAGTGCAAAATTTTTCAAAATCTAAGACAACCTATTTCGTAATAATAAACATAGAAAAGTTTGAAACAATTTATCTAGAAACGTTGAAGGCAAGCAGGCATATGCTTGAGCACTGGGTGACTCTGCAATTGAAAATAAACAGGAAAGCCACGACATTGCGAGATATTCAGAGCACGGTAGAAAAACGCAGATGATTTCTACAGGTAAATGTTATTTAAACTACGTATTTATATCGCTAACAATCACAAATGGTGTAAAACTTGTGCTGACGTACGGTGGTGCTTCAGATTTACAAAACGTTTTAGAGAAATTCTTCCAACATCCTTCATCAAATGGATTTACACCTTGTTTAAACTTCCCTGTCACCTGAAATACAATTATACTGCATTTGCGTTCAGGTTGAAACGTAGCGTAGCAATATCAACCAAATGTTTTAAGGTTGAGTCAACATAAGAGTTTTACCCTGCAAAAAAAAGTGCGCATAAGTTTCTGCTCTCTGTGAACCAGTTAATACAAATCTATCCACCAATCATAAGAAACACTGTAAAATAAACGTAAAACAACTTAAACAAAGTTAGCAATCGCATTAAAAGTTGTTGGACAATCGCATTAAAAGTTGGTGGTATAACACACTGACACTTTACTGTTTTGCCTACTTTGTAATTAATAGGGGTCAGCTAAGACAGCCGATGACAAGAAGTGAAGCACGTCAAATCACTAACAAGACTTGGCAAAATTTTATTTTTATTGTGTGCTACAGTAAACTCATATAGTTTCGCTCCGATTACACAGCATTGCAATGTTTCAGAATTGTCCTTAACTTTATTTAAGCAACAGGTTAAATGACGCAGCTGGACCAAAGAGGTAGAGCTAAAAAAAGTGAAACGGAATTACATGATATCTAAAATCCCAACAGGTTCAACAGAATTAAAAATATACACCCTGAGGATAATTCAAGGTGATCAGGATCCAATGCATCAAATATGTACGTATGGTAATGTTTCTTATCAGGTAAATACGAAGGAACTTTTCATGTGTTATCACAAAAAAATACTTGAAGGATAATATCAATTTTTATTCATACACAAATATGATGTTCGATTCATATCCAAAAAATCTGAAGAGTAGTTTTAGAGATAAATGTTGCTAACATTATTCACAGCAGCATAAATATATACGGAATGAAAATATCATACCAGTACCTATTTTCCTACTACATACAAAAAGCCAATGACCACAGAAAGGGCATTCTATATGCAGAATTACCTAAGCCCAAATCGTCAAGAAATTTATGTTGCATTGGTTGGCAAAAACTATATGATTCGTTTTTTGCATGGCCACATCTTGGACTATGCTTTTGTCAAGCAAATCAGCAGCTAAAAACATCAATCCAACTCGGCAACTTTTGCATTCTATTATGTTTACTAATGAGTGATGAGCAGTTGCTTCATAAACTTCTGCAGACACAATAAAAAGCTTAGTTTTGTTGATGAGTTGCCAGGTTTATACATTTAAAAAAACGCTATTCAAACAATCAAAATACATAGCTAAACACAGCAAGTTGCTCCAATGCTCCGGGTACAATATGTAAAACCAAGCTTTTTGTCATTTTTTTCTTGGATACCAGCCAGGAAGTTTTGTTAAAGGTAGCTTGTCTCAGATGCCAGCCAATGCGGACTGAGTCTAAAACATTGCTAATGAGACATTAGCAGAAGCTTCTTTATGGTCTCCTGTGTAGTTCGTAACAAAGACAGTACAAAAACAAAGTAGGACACATCTCCACTTTTTACTACCAAAATGCCTGATGAACTTAAAACAATGTAGATAGGTATTTCATGAAGTGGTACTACAGTAGGTTTCGAACTGTAATCATGTTATACTTTTCTAATTTGAAAACAATTCGCAGTCAAAGTTTTGGTGCAATAATACATTGTTAATATCATCTTACCTGCTCATTAGTGGTTCGACCCCTCGCAACCAGTGTGATGTGAAAAATGGTCAAACCAAACACTGGCACAAACAACAGTGACACAATAATCATGATAAATATCCTGAAAAACAAGCAGAATTGTCAATGGAAATTGTCCTATTTTTCTTAAGGTAACAATTGTTTGAAACTAGGATCAGTTCTCACATTCACAACACCACACAACTATATTTCCTTTCTATAATCCAATCGCATATTTAATTTGAATAAGCTCCTAATTTACCCAGGGCAAACCTTGAACAGAAGCAGGAAGTTACGTAATAATACAACTTATTTTACTTGTCTTCCTTGTGGGGTAATGATGCTTGTGTTGAGCCAAATAATTGAGCATATGTGCAAGGTATTCACAAAACTCTGGGATAGCGTTCAGCAGTAAAATGTAATGGCAAGTTTTTTGGTCGTTCCAAGTCATCATGTCATGATGAAGCCAACAAGGTTTCATTCACAGGTCACACATATCAGTGCATGGTGTGCTAACACAACATTTATCGAGGAATTTAATCTTCCTATGCCCTCATCTGTAAATGTGGGGAAATACAACGAATCCAAAAACCACAAGCTTTGAAATTAAAGGGTTGGGATCCATGACTTTTAATGCATTGTAAATAACCTGCAACAAAGATATTAAGTATCGTAGTAGGTGCCATATGTTGAAAATTTAATACTTGGTGCCATTGTGTACAATATACATGATAAAAACAAGTGATTCACTTATATGTTAAAGCAAGGCAAATTTATAGAATAGTGGTCAGCAAACCATGGGCCATTTAGCACTTTTTATTGGGCCACGCAACACTCTAAGAGCTACAATCCTGTGCCAGCTGCATGGGCTAAAACAGGGGTTCCCAACCTTTCTCTTACCATGTACCCCTTAAACATTCTGACAGATGAATATGTACCCCTTCAGCATTTGAACAGATAAAAATGTACCCCATCAGAATTTCGACAGATGAACATGTGCCCCTAAAATTTCTTATGACAAACAAGAATAACCATGATTATTCCCAGACATATTCAACAATAAGCATATAATGATTTTGAAAATATTTACTGATATATGTATAACTATTTGGAAATAAATAATATGTAAACATATTTTTCTTGTATTGCCAACCTTTCAAATGTACCCCTTCAGATGGGCAAATGCACCCCAGATTGGGAACTCCTAGGCTAAAACATACGTTACTGTAACAAGTTACTAGTCTCCACACAGTTTTTTTTCTGAAAAAATTTCCCGATTGATTCAAACCCTACACCTGTGTGAAGACTATTCACTTGAATAGAGATATGTGCAAGTTTGAATCATCACAAAAAGATTAAAGCAGAGCCCATCTGGCTGATTCCTTGAAACCTTACAGCAATACAATTTTTAGTCAAATTTAGTCTTTTACCAAATTAGTCAAAAATTTAGTTTGCTGACATCAGGACGAACATTTGTTTATAAATATTAAATTTGAGAAAAATCTGAACTATTGGGTAACACAATCCAATTTTTTTGATCAGGTGATATGGATTTGCAGTGTCTGGTTGATTCTGAACCCTGAATGTTGAGCCACTTTTCCAAACAGAGATATCACAGGTATGATGGTTCAAGCACATGACCAGAATGCTCCAGGAAAGATTGACATGGCCTGCTGGCTATACCAATGGGAAAGTGGTCCAGGGTTGACTAAAAGTCATCAGAGTTTACTGAAAACTGTGTGTACTTTGAATACCCGAGGGCTGCAGCCTATGCAGATGTTCCTTAGAGGAAAGACACGTGCGTAAACGACTTAAATAAGATATATTTACATGACAAATTTTTGGCAATACTGGAAAAAATGCAGTTGAAGAATATTTAAGAGGTAGCCTTTTTCAGTACGAATATTGCAAAATCGACACATGCTGAATCTTTTCTTAAATTCACTTAACATTTTCGATCTCACCATATGTAAATCTATGTTTGCAAAATCATTACACTGGTGCAAATTTACTTTTTTACTGAAAATAGTGCTTTTGGGCACTGTTTCTACAGTTTTTCATCTAGAAATGGCCTAAAACTATGGTTCTAGACTGTGTAGGAGAATACCAGGTCTTGGAATGAGATTTCAAAGTCTTTTTAGTTGAAGCTGTTTGAAAGCATGGTTCTTTTGAGTTGGTCCACTTAACACCTTTGCTGCCAGTAGTACTGGGCACAATTACCAGGCGATTGTGCTGGAGAGCTGTTCAAACCCTCTGTTCAAAAGGTGCATCCAGAGGGTCTGTTTAACTGTTATGACTGGCTCCCTAGTGGCATGGGTACTCAGCATTAACGTCAATCAAATATTGAATGCTGCCACTGAAGGTCCCTAATGCAAGTGTTTTGGAACAGGCAACAGCATTTCCCTTCTACTGTTGCATATTATTAATACAAAACAACGTTCCTTGTAAGGTGCACTTAACCGTCTGGGTTAATTCAAGCGTTTCGCAAAAAAAACAGCTGGATCACACATGGCTTTGCGTGGGAATATCTCCGCTCCTGTACGGGTTACGGACCTGGTCGAAGTGTCAAAAGACGCGGCAAGTCGTTTGCACAAGTCGTTTGTCGAAGTGTCAAAAGACGCGGCAAGTCGTTTGCACTTGTAGTTTGCACTCAAAATTCTTTTTGGTTGGGGGGTGCGGGTTTTTTGTGAGTGACATCATAAGGACTTTTTGGCCACCTTTACCTGGCCCTGGGCGCCAACTGTTAGATGGTAGTATTTCGCTGAAGTTTTTATTGGAAACTAGGCTACAATCCGAGTCTTTTGATACTTTGGATGACCTGCTGGGGTTTCGGGGTCAAAGTTGTGATCTAAGTTAGTAAAATTTTTTTGGCTAATTAGTTAATTAGATAATTAATTAATTTGTTTATTTAAGATCATAACTTTTGAACCAGAAACGCTAGAAATTCGATCAAAGGCTCAAAAGACTTGGACTCGAGCCTAGTTTCCAATTAAAACTTCAGCGAAATACTTGGCCTAGCGGTTGGGCCCTAGGCCAGGCAACATGAGCCAAAATGGCCCAAAAACCACTTCACTTATGACGTCACTCACAAAAAATCCGCAACCCCCAACCAAAAAATTTTTTTTCGAGTGCAATCTAGAAGACTGTCCGATCTGTTTGAGCCCTTGTAAAGCTCTCTAACGCAATTGGCGGAGGAGCTAGGGCGTTGGTAAGGCAACTGACAACTGCTGGTTTTAGGCCAAAATCCAAGTACGAATATATTGTACCCCAGCTCTTAAGTGTTAAAATCCTTCAATTTTCTCAAAATTCAAAAGTGTACCTAATGTATGAATCTGGTTGTGCTTTCTCATCTAGAACCAACTATGTATGGTAAATAGTGCTATTTATTTAATTGCTAGTTACAATTTTTTGTAAATGTTCCTTTTTGAGAAACCTTCGTGGTACGTAATAAATCAACAACAATTGCAATGAGCAGCATATATGGTTCCAAGAGTAGCTAGCACATAGGCCTACCACAGATCGTATTACTCTGCGAGGCTCCTGACTACATTGGCGCACACCAAATCAAACACACACTTAACTTTTATTTTATTCTGTTCATGTCAAGCAGATTAGGCATGTGTGACAGATCAAACCGCCTTGTATGTAATGACAGATTAAACTCCCGGAGGCGATTCTGGAACTCGTGAGTTATTGTGAACAAGTTGAATGCTGTTTGACTACGTTTATCTAAGTTTTGCTTCATTTAACGCACCTTACACATAAAAAAGGACAGGTAGTATTCTATTTTTTATACTGCACCTTATAAACCAGTGCGCCTTATGTTCTAAAAAATATGGTGATAACCCAAACCAACCTATATTGATAAGCACGTCAAACACATGCGTTTCAGAATCTCCTACTCTGCCACTGCCAGACACACACAGACCTATTTTGTATTACTTTGCCTCATGGTGTGAGGACACAGTCCCAATCACAATCATTCTGTTTTGTAGTTTAAGGTAAGCCTATGTTTTATCTGCTGTTCAGATTTTCTAGGTTATGATAGGAGTAAATAAGGTAAAGACCTACTTTAATGTCATGCCATGTAACACAGGTTCTTTTCCAGTATAGCTATATCTTACGAAAAATTTCTCATATTGAAAGACATGACAGTTAGCCTCAGACATTGTCATCACATTATCTGAACAAAAAACTAGTCAAGCATTGCATTTCAAAACACAGCTATATTGGTATGAACAGTTAACAAATCTGTTTGCTGTGAAAGACATTCGTTACTGCTTTCTTGTACATACACTTATAAAATTGAAGCTGACAATCAGCTGCAGAACTGTGTCTGTGGAGTGCTGTCTGCCAAGATGACAGTGTTATTGTAAATATACTTGCAAAATCACTGCGGAGAAGAACGATTGAGCTACAATTGCTCTGATGATTTTACATCGTAATGTAAAAGTTAACTCTTTGGCGTCCACTAGGATTCGAAGATTTTCGAAAAAAAAACCCTAAACACACGTGGCTTTGCATGGAATTTCTCTGGTCCGGTATGCTCTACAGACCTGGTAAAAGTCTCAAAAGACGCGGCAAGTCTCTAGTCTGCACTCGAAAAAAATTTTTTGCTTGGGAGGTGCGGTTTCTTTGTGGGTGACGTCATAAGTGGAGGACTTTTAGGCCCCCTTGGCCCACTTTGCTTGGCCCTGGGCACCAACCATTAGGTGGTAGTATTTCACTGAAGTTTTTACTGGAAACTAGGCTACAATCCACGTCTTTTGATACTTTGGATGACCTGCTGAGGTTTCGGGTTCAAAAGTTCTGATGTAAGTTAGTAAAAATATTTGATTAATTAGATAATTAATTGATATGTTTATTTTAGATCCTAACTTTTGAACCAGAAACGCTAGAAAGTCGATCAAAGGCTCAAAAGAGTCGGACTCGAGCCTTGTTTCCAATGAAAACTTCAGCGAAACACTTTGGCCTAGCGGTTGGGCCCTAGGCCAGGCAACATGACCCAAAATGACCCCAAAACTACTTCACTTATGATGTCAGTCACAAAAAATCCGCAAACCCCAACCAAAAAATTTTTTTCGAGTGCAATCTACTAAGACTGGCCAATCCGTTTGAGCCCTTGAACAGCTCTCTAGCATATTCGGCGAAGTAGCTAGGGCGTTGGTAATGCAACTGAAAACTGCTGTTTTTTAGGACGAAATGAAGTACGAATATATCGTAGACTGGTTGTTAAAGTGTTAATTACTCTGAAACAATATAGCACTTCTTGCACTGCAAACAACATCATCAACTGCTCAATTCTAAAAAGTCTATTTTGTACAAAATACAACGCTTGTACAAAATACAACACTTGATGATATTCTGTTCAGATAATGCAACCACAATTTCTTAGGATAGCTGTCGTGCCTTTCAATAAGAGAAATTCATCATAAAAATATAGCTTCAGTTGAAACGAACCCACATTACTTGGCGTGATGTTGAGGAAGGCCTAAACTTACTTGAGTTTGTAATAACCTAGTGGGTGTAAACTGTAAACAGCAGAAAAAATTTCAGCTGAAACTGAAAAACAAAACGATTGGAGACTGTGTCCTCTCGCCATGAAGCGAATTATTACAAAACAGCTTTGCATGTGCATGGTAGTGTTCGAGTTTCTGACAGCTTTGCTTACATTGGAGCTGGCACTGCCTGAGTAGAAAATTTTGAAACAAGTGCGTTCGACGCAATATCGATTTAGAGTGTTCAAAAACGTGAACTGTTTCATGTCATTATGTAGGCACCATTCAGACAAGACAGGGATGTTGTTGTTTCATAATAGTACTATGCAACATTTGAAGGGAAATGCTAGCTGTTGCCTGTTCCAAACCACCTGCATAAGAGACCTGCACTGACAGTGTTTGATATTTTACCAGCTTTAATGCTGAGCACGTGCAGTTCAAAGGGGCCTGTCATGACAGCCAAACAGACGCCTTGGATGCACCCCTGGACACATGTAGAAAATCTGATTTTATTCTGAACAGTATTATCAAAAGCTGCCCTTCCACAACGGACTCCTTTTTCCAGCCAAGATGTACCACTGGATGAACATGTACAACTGTCTCTTTAACACTTTCAATACCAGGTGGTTTCCGTGCAGCGATATCCATGGCTACTGGGCAGTTTTGACAGGAAATTCAAATCCCAGAAGGTGTATACTGTATATACTGCGAGGAGTTTTCCACCTGTAGGCTAAAATGGGAAACGTATTGCAGCTTTTACACTAACCAACTGCCAACATACTAAATCATTTCCAAAGCATTTTAGCTACATACTACTGCAACAAGTCTGGGCCTACCGAAGCCACTATTTTACAAAAGTTTCACTTCATTGCAAGCATTATTGAGATAATAACAGCACCTAACACAGGATTTAAGCAATTAAACTATAAACAATGTATGCCTAATATACTTACATAAACGCTTCCAATACATTTTTTCCTGCTTTCCAAGCATTTGGCAGCATATCAAAGCACTTCCACTGCACATAATCACAATCACTGCTGCAGGATCCTGGTCCCGCCTAGGTGGACCAACTTAAAACAACCATGCTTTCAAACAGCCTCTCAACCACAGAAGGTTTACATTCTCATTGACCTAATATTATTCAAACTTATGCTAGGACCACACTTTTAGACCGTTTCCAGCCAAAAAAAAAAACATTACAACCAGTGCACTAAAACACGATTTTACGTCCACTGGTAACTAAAGTATAAAGTTGAAAAACGCATGCTGAATGACAAGCAAAAAACAATCAAAACTTTTTTTGAAAATAAATGATGTTCAGCATACATTTTTGTCATTTGATTCATTTTATTTACAGCATTGTGTGTTCTCAATTGTTTATTTAAAGAAGCTGTCTCTTTAACAACAAGTATCTCTGGTGCAGATCAATCTGTGTTTGGTGACAACCACATTAAAAGAAGTATTGTACAGCCAGGGATTTCTACAACTTTTTGAAGACTTATATCTTGAATTTGGAAATCTTAATGTTTGGTGTCAAGTTACCAGATAACAGCAATGTCAGGTAGCAAGCCTATGGACAGGAGTTAGGCAGTAAACTTGAAGATTTTGTCTATATCATTGCATATTCCTGTTAAATGCATAAAAAAACTTGGTAAATCGGCTATGTGATTAACCAGATTTGTCTGCATTTAAAAAATCAATGTGATAAGCAGAACTCCAAGGCACAGCTTAGCTAAACTTCAGACATGCACAGTATTTAAAATGTTTTGAGCCAAAATTTTAAATAAGCTGTAAGTCTTTTCAACAAATTTATATTTGTGAGAATGAAAACGTTACTTACGAAACTCCCATGTGAGGTTCATAAGGAGGAGTACCTGATTTGCTTATCAAGAACCATAATGTTACAGCCAATGTATTGATCATGTGAAGAGAAAGTGTAATGAGGAAGACAAAGAAATATCTGTAATTCCTACCACCAATGCAGTTGTTCACCCATGGGCAATGGTGATCAAATTTCTGTGGAAAAATACTTTTTTCAAATGGAAATATCCTTATGATCACACCACAAGATAACATCAAACAATTACATAATTGCTTGTGACATATGCCATTCACTACATACACACTATGTAGAAAAATTGTCAATCTCAATCACACAAAACCAGCTACCATGCATTAGCTCTGCAACCTATTCAAGTGTTCACAGCAGATATGCCCAAGTTTCTCAAAAAGCAACATTTAAAATCATTTCTGAGATCACAAAATTAAAACCATATCAGACAAGTATAGCCATACTATTGCAATCCATAGAGCTAATCAGGTTTGATAGGATGAGAGGTTGAAATATATGTATTTAAAACCGACGAGTCAACTTTCATTGTTGAATCTGTGATAAGGCACTGTTGACTTTACATAGATGCAAAACACAAGATGCGTCAAACTGCTGGAATCATGTCTTTTTATGTGGCCCGTGAAGCTTAAATTTTGATCATCAGCCTACTTAGTTTTTTTTTGAAAAGTATTGATTTATACCTGTTTACAAAGGCAAACAATGGTCTTTGTCACGTTAAAGCTTTGCTATTTTAGTCATCTCAATGACCTAACATGACTCTGTTAAAAAGTTATTCAGTTTTCAGACTTCTGTCACTGTAACATAACCATTATTATGTCACAGAGATGCTGGTTAAGCATTGACGTACTTGATTATGGTTAACACCTTGAGAGCCAGCGTACGATATGTTCGTACTTCGATTTCGGCCTAAACAACAGCAGTTTTTGGTTGCCTTACCAACGCCCTAGCTCCTCTGCCAATTGCACTAGAGAGCTGTTCAAGGGCTCAAATGGATCGACCAGTCTAGTAGATTGCACTTGAAAAAAATTTTTTGGTTGGGGATTGCGGATTTTTCGAGACTGACGTCATAAGTGAAGTAGTTTTGGGTCGTTTTGGCTCATGTTGCCTGGCCTAGGGTCCAACCGCAAGGCCTAAGTGTTTCGCTGAAGTTTTCATTGGAAACAAGGCTCGAGTCCGAGTCTTTTGAGCCTTTGATCGATTTTCTAGCATTTCTGGTTCAAAATTTATGATCTAAAATTTAAAAAATAATTAATTATCTAATTAGATCTAATTATGATCTAAAAAAAACAAATTAATTAATTAGCTAATTAGTCAAATACTTTTACTAACTTACATCATAACTTTTGAAACCGTAACCCCAGCAGGTTATCCAAAGTATCAAAAGACTCGGATTGTAGTCTAGTTTCTACTAAAAACTTCAGCGAAATACTACCACCTAATGGTTGGCACCTACAGCCAGGTGAAGTGGGCCAAGGTGGCCTAAAAGCCCTCCACTTATGACATTACTCACAAAAAACCCACAATCCCAAGCAAAAAAAATATTTTGGAGTGAAGACTAGAAGACTTGCCGTGTCTTTTGACACTTCAACCAGGTCCGTAACCCATACAGGAGCGGAGATATTCCCGCACAAAGCTATGTGTGTTTAGGCGTTTTTTTTTCAAAAATCCCCAAAAGTAGCCGGACGCCAAAGTGTTAAGAAACTACGAAAACTTGATCGGAAAAGTTTGCATGCCTCTGCGCACCAATGTGTTGCCCCATCTGATTTATTTTGTTCTCTATTTTTTCCCTCTTAGCTGTTTACCCCAAAATTTGATGTTAGAATGCTTTCATTTCTCACCCTCTGCCAAATCCCTGTATGATGATGAGTAAAGGACATTAGAGTTCAGGCGTTGTTAAAGTGTTATGTTCCTCTCAGTGTTGATTGTGTGCTAACACATTCTGTAATATGCTATCCACTATGACTACCCATGTTTGTACTCTTGCATTATTTTATTGTGCTTGTGATATGGACCATGAGTCTGCAATAAAATGAAATAAACGTTATTCAGTTAAATACACATACCAGTTTGAATGTGCAGCAATGTATTCACTATGTTTGCAGGTTTTTGCGGTCATGTAGACAAAGATCACATTTACACTGTTTTAAAACAGCCCTTTGTGGGCAACCATAATGTTGATATGGCTCTCAGTGAAAATGAGTTTGTGATTTTTCAGTCTGGTTTTCACTAAGAGCCATATCAACCATAATGCTGATATGGCTCTCAGTGAAAGCGAGTTTGACACCCTTGCAATGCACATTTAATTAGAAGTCAACCAAAGCATCCTACTAATATAAGAAACACCATTACAGTATAACAAATTAAACTACACGCTATGATCAAATACATATTGAAACACCCCTAGAAACTCAACAAAGCTAAAACAACTGAGGTAGTCCAGTTGCAACCCTCTGTCTACCATAGACTGCTTCATGTTTAAAGTGTCACACTTTTACATCACTCCTTTCAGGAATCTCTAAATTGAGTTTGGCACTTAGATAGTTTCTCAAACAGGTAATGAAATTTGACTGGTAAAGATTTTTCAAAAAAGACTATAAAAGTTTTAAACATCAGTTGAAACAGCTTAAAATTTTAGTAGCTAAATTACAATCATGCAAATCAGAGGTGGGCAATTAGCAGCCTGTAGGCCACATGTGGCCTGTCACATCATTTTCAGTTGCCCAGCAAAACATTCACGAAAAATCTTCAAATCTGAAAGTTTTTCCAAATTACCACAGTAAATGTTAGTGCTGAGGGTAATTTGAACCAAGACTTGTTTCTATTTCCATTACAAGGCATGGCCCTCCTCTACACACAGCCTTCTCTAAGCGGACCCTGAGCCAAATTAATTGCTGCTACCCCTGATGTAATTTATTTACAAAATTATTTAAAACTTAGTTCCACAGTGCAAAATGTCTATAGTCCGTAGTCCGGGTACATGACTTTTCAGTCTGGCCGTTTTGGTCTGAGTTGTTTTGGTCTGGGGTCATCCCAGTCATGACATTTCTGTACATAAACAACTGATTACCTTTGTTTATTGAAATGATTATATACACAGGCGAAATGTCACGCTAGCAAGTGTTATACCAACTCCCTTTTGGGAAGTCATGATTGCAATGAATTCTAAATTGTAATTATGAGTTTGAAGTGTTTGGATTTAATTGCAAAATGTCAATAATGATTTAATTTGCTCACTGATGATAATGAAAATTATATGTTGATGGTGATTAACTGTTGGATCTTGGATCATATTTGTAGTTTTTTTAAAATAAAATATTTTGTTGATTTAAGTACATTTGCATCAAAAAGTGAACATGTCACATTTCTGCAATATTTCATAGTCTGACCGAAATGCCTTGAGACCAAAATGACCAACACTGAAAAGTCCTTTGACCGAAACACCTCAGACTGTAACGGCCAGACCGAAATGGCTCAGACTGAAACAGCCAGACTATAAAGTCCTGTTCCGTATGGTCATTGACTGAGGTACTACATAATGTCCACAATCCTAACTAGAAAACAACAAACTTTACTAATAAGAGACTACTAGTCATGGTAAGAGCTCAACCGATAAGGCTTTTTTGGGCTGATACCAATGTTTTTCATTTTTTTTATTGCCCATATTCTTGAATTACTCAAAACACAGCTGAAGGTAAAATAAACACTGCTGGAGTTTTTTTGCCTTTAACTGAACACGATTGGTTCAAGTGGTCACATGACTAAGTTTGGAACGCATGACTTGTTTAGTTGACAGTGATATCTGTAACAGTTCAGTCTGATGGACAAGTGTTGTCATGGTTTCAGTGCTGACAAGCTCTTAGCAGCTTCTTGTCTGTGTTGCGTGAACTTCAGATTAACACTTTGAGAACCGGGGTACGATATATTTGTACTTTGATTTCAGCCTAAAACACCAGTTTTCGGTTGCCTTACCAACGCCCTAGCTCCTCCGTCGATTGCGCTAGAGAGCTGTTCAAGGGCTCAAACGGATCGGCCAGTCTAGTAGATTACACTTGAAAAAAAAATTTTTGGTTGGGGTGTGCGGATTTTTTGTGACAGACGTCATAAGTGAAGTAGTTTTGGGGTCATTTTGGCTCATGTTGCCTGGCCTAGGGCCCAACTACTAGGCCAAAGTGTTTTGCTGAAGTTTTCATTGAAAACTAGGCTCGAGTCTGAGTCTTTTAAGCCTTTGATCGACTTTCTAGCATTTCTGGTTCAAAAGTTATGATCTAAAATAAACAAATTAATTAATTAATTATCTAATTAGTCAAATATTTTTACTAACTAACATCACAACTTTTGAACCAGAAACCCCAGCAGGTCATCCAAAGTATCAAAAGACTCGGATTGTAGCCTAGTTTCTAGTAAAAACTTCAGCGAAATACTACCACCTAACGGTTGGCCTCCAG
>Ga0210059_1010720_pt1 | contig 14113 bp, 8 predicted proteins | sample Ectturendosymbi2_FD_188042 | JGI IMG/M metagenome (GOLD analysis project Ga0210059, IMG submission 188042) | Ecteinascidia turbinata endosymbiont from Florida, USA - Sample 2 (SPAdes) (version 2) | ecosystem: Host-associated > Tunicates > Ascidians > Unclassified | place: Key West, Florida... | reverse complement strand
CTGTTTAATACATATGGCACGAACAAGTAATAATAGAGTGATCTCGTCGGGTGAACTCTATTGTTGCTTGCTGGGACAGTGTGCGAAGCTTTGCGCACTTGCCGCTGTGTGAAGTTGACCATTTGAAGTGCACTTCGCAACAGTGCGAAGCTTTGCGCACTTGCCGCTTAGTCATTCCGATCGCAACAATGCCCAGTGCACTTCAAATGGTCAACTTCATTGTTTTCCGCTACGAAATGATTCAGCTGTTCATAACTAAAGAAGCTTTGAAGGAATTCGAGACTTCATTCTCTGCATGGCTATAAAGTCTGTTCCCAACGTTTGAGCAATAAGTTGGTGGCAAACTAATCGTCAGTTCAACGAACTCTCAATCCACGACCGTCTGTACTTTACTTTCAGAATCAATGCTTTTATCCAAGACATCACTTTCATCATCATCATCAAATTATCAAGCATATGCACATCCCTGAACTAAGAAAATGGATCATAAAATGTTTTCCTCTTAAATTCAACGATCACACTCAGAGCCTCTTGCTTTCACTATCACTTTGATTATATTGATTATATTATATAGCAGAGCAAATTTCCATTATATTATCAGGTTGAAAACACCGTAGTTGTAACGAAAACAGCAAATATTGCGCCCCACATACGTCCTGTCTTGCAGGTCAATTTGCCCACAAACTGCCAATACATACAGTATCAAATCCAAGTACCAGTTGTTTACTGCATTTGGCTTTCTGGCAAACACGCTCTTTAGCAGGGCTCGTATTGCACCACACAAGACGCCAAAACCATTCATTTGGAGCAGGAAGAACAGAGGTATTTATTACTAACAAGCTCCCTCACAAAACAACACTTGGGATAGCAGCCATTATATAACATTGCGTCAGAGATGGTGCTGGGCTGCATTACATAAATTTAGTACAGCCTGCAGTTTACAACTGAGGGTTAATCTCGAAGAGTCAACACTTCACCTCCAACCTCAACACCGCCACAAAGGTCAATGCAGCATAAACTCGAAGTTGGACAGTCGCGTAACCAGGCAATTCCGACAGCGCACCTTTCTTATTCTCACAAACGTACAGCGCCACCGCATGATTAGAATTAAACCATGATAACGCCAGGTGTTGATATCATCCTCTAACAGGTGTTTTTGTCGACCACGGCATCTATGACGTTCCAGAACAGCCAAGTAAACAAAAACGCTTTTTTCGCCCAAATTGCCGTTAACGTTTCCTACTGTAAACAAAATTATGCACGCAGCGGGCGCCGCCAGCTAAAATTTTCGGGTGTGAGGAGGCAATATGATTGCAACTTGTTGTACCTAACAACTAAAAGTCATTGGCGTTTTCAAAATGTTTTTGAAAATTTGTGAGAGGCAATTACCCGGTTAGCCCCCTTGCGGGCCTGGAACCCAGTGTGCAACAACCTGAAGGTATGACAGTTCTACCAACTCACCACCGCACAACAGGTGATTCCAAAGCTTATGCGATTGACAGATTGCACACCAACACTGCGCCTCTAACTATACTAGTGCTCGGAGCCCTGGGTTCGTATATGATTGATCTTTTTTACAGAAATTTTTAAGGCGCTTATAAAGGAGTAATTTTCGTTCAACTTCCTTTTTCTGCCCTACCTGCCAACCTATTTTGGGTGACCATGTGTCCGAATATTGCGTAAAAAACAGCCGCTAAATACTTGAATCCTGAAAGAATGCGTATCTAAACCTGAATGTAGTGTATTCTCTGCTGCACTAAGCCTTGCAAAGACTCCGCTTCCTTTGCTCGCCAGTTCTTTGTCAGGTCCTTGAGCTCTTGGATATCAACAAGAATTGACCTGCAAAAAAAAGAAAAAACATCTCTCAAAACTAACTTTCAATTGATATTTTTAGGAGCTGTGCAAAGTTAAGTTCCTCATTTTAAGAAAGCCAAATTTCGAACGTAACTGTCGTTAATCAACTTGTCACACTACAGCAACTGCACTTAGGTATTCATGGATCGAAAAACAATAAAACACCAAGTAATCAATTAATTAAAGACAAAAAAGTTGCGGACAGCTAAAAATGAAGGCTTCGAAAACATATGATGCGACAAAAAATCTAATTTTGAAAGTTAGATTTGACATACTAAGGAGCACTTGAAGCTACTTTTGTACATGACAATAAAACGGATCCGTTTGTGCGTGGCAATCAAACGCATCCATGAGGCAAGATTTGTGGAACATGGAGGTACTCTGCAGTAGCTCCATCATCAACAACGTGTTGTGCAATGTGTCACACCAGGCCTGTTACTCAGAAACTGTTAGCAGGTCGCGCATTACGCGTTCGTCAAGGGCTTAAACATCGTTGTTGGTTGCAAATATACTCCTGCAGCGCCTTGAATTTGCCTTCATTATTTCAGTCTGAGCTCTTAAGTGCTTTGGCTCGTACCTACAGGATCGGAGTCAGCGCGTCTGTGTAGGGAAAGCTGTCTCCAAAACTCTTCCTGTGGTTTGCGGAGTACCCCAAGGCTCAGTACTGGGTCCGCTCCTATATACTATGTACACCAAATCAAAAGGGGAAATATGTCGGAAACAATATGTTGTACCATTGCTATGCTGATGACATCCAGCTCTACTGCACAGTGGAGGGCAGCGAAGACCCAGCAGCAAAATTGAGTTCCGTAAACGTATGTATTGACAAGCTGAAGTCATGGATGGGATGCAATATGCTCAAACTTAATTCTGAAAAAACGGAGTTCATCATATTTGCTTCGAAAAAGTCTCCTGGTTGCAATATGACACCGTCGTTGCCTTGGCACTTGCGAGACATAAACATACCTTCTTACGTATGGTCTCTGGGTGTAATTTTTGACAGTGCATTGTCGTTTGCTAAACATATTGAGTACATTATTAGATCCTGTAACTTCTACATTAGAAATATTGAACGAATCCGACAGTTTCTCTCCAAAAAAGCCTGTGAGAGGCTTGTTGTTGCATTGGTAACATCCCGCCTTGACTATTGCAACTCTTTACGAAACGGTCTGTCACAAACGCACATGTTGCGACTACAACGCGTTCAAAACACTGCCGCACGTTTGATCTGTCGTATTAAGAAATTTGAGCACATTTCGACGTCTCTTCAGTCTCTTCACTCACTTCCCGTTGTGTTCAGGCCGCGTTTCAAACTTCTATGCATAGTATTTCGAGCTTTGCGTGGCATTGGCCCCCTTTATCTTCAGGAGTTGATCTGTCCTTACCGCCCCACACGCTCATTGCGTTCTGAAAGCAAAAGCTTTCTCTATGTTCCAGCCTGTCGCACAGCCACTTACGGCAACAGGTTGTTCACCGTAGAAACCGCAATCCACTGGAACGACCTGCCGCAGGAAGTGCGAGATACTGAGAACCTCTCCTCGTTCAAAAGACTGCTCAAAACCCACTTTTTTAATTCAGCCTTTCCTCAAAATTGTCGTTCAGTATGTTCTTAGTGTATTTTAACGTATTTTAGAATTCGCTTTGCGTGACACTTTCGCAATATCATTGTTCAGCACACTTGAGCGACATGTCGGATTTCGGCGCTTTATACAGTAAATGCATGAATTATTATTATAAACAAGTGCGTCAGCCAGACAAAAACCAATGGGAAGAAACCTTACCGAGATCGTAATATTACAAAATAAATTGTTGATTAATCAAAAATGCTAAAGAAAAATGTATTCTTGACATGGACTGGTCCGATTGGCAGAGAACAGCTTTGGCAACTGGGCACAACACGCAGAATTATCGGTGATAAAAAGAATAGAAAAAAGGATAACATCCACAAGACGGCCACTACCAACCTGATGTAATCGCAAAGCAATCAAATTTTGCGTGATAAAACACAAGTTGGAATAGCGTTTTGCGTAATTTACACTTCCCACAGTTTTCAAATATGATTATATTCTGGCCGCATCAATTCAGTCACGACTTAACTACTGTCTTAAAATAATCACAAAGCTCTACAACGTGCGAAAACAGCAACTGCTTATTCTAGAACTACACTCAGCACACATCAGCGCACGGTACGTACCCCTGCTGCAAAGCTAAACGCAGTGAAGTGCTACTTGCGTTGCGATTGGTGCGTTCCATTTGAGTGATTTCTGTCTCTACCGCGTACCAGAACTCTCGAATTCCGTCTTCAATTCTTCTGATGATAATTTCGTACTTGTCACTAGTTTCTTCGATGTTTCATAAGAAAAAGACAAATATAAATCAAATTCGTCAGCATAAAACCCGTAGAAAATTGTTATACAGTACTGTAGTCAGAACTGTATGATAAACTGTTCAACAACTGCGTTACTTCAGTATTCTTAGTGGCGCATATCCAGGACTATGTGGCCAAAACTAGTATCTTTTCAATGCTTAGAAATTTTTTAAAAGCGAAGAACACATCTTTACAGAACTTTGAAAAAATGCAGCGCCTAAAATAAAGAAACGCAGATATTTGAATCAATGTCTCCCTGGGAGGGGGTGCAAACCATTGAAAACGGTGCACAGAAAGGTCTCGGTGGCAAAGCGGCAGACTACTGAACAATCGAATAGCAGCTATGTCCAACCCGCAGCACAGTCGAAGCTTTTGTGCGACCCAGCTTGCTACTCTCTGTAGCTAAAGTATCCTACATACTGACAACCTTTCCTTATTTTGATATCTTAAATCTGACGCTTCTGATGCAGGTGGTCCTCGGATCTCTCACTTTTCCGCGCTCACATCCAGCAGTCGCGCTGCTACATCGGTGTCACTGCACTGCATAGTGGGAGATTTCCATATGCCCATGACACCTTGGTACAAAACTTTCTACTAGTTTTTTTTAATGATTTCTACCCCTGCTTCATTGGCGCTGAATTTACCTATGAAATCACATTTACGGAGTGGTTAAAAGGCGCCAAACAGTCGTTACTGTTGCACAGGGGCGGATCCAGGTTTGGGACGATTGCCCCTCCTAAAACCTGCGGAAGTAACTTTATTGACCATGCTTTTGTTAATTCGGAAAAGAGCATTCGTGATGTAAGGCAATTTTGTCGTCCATTGTTTTGTTACAGCAGTGTGGAGAAGTATACTTCATCTCTCTTACACTTAACGAATACTTTGTGAGACTTGACTACCAAATGTTACTGAAATCGTCCCCCTAAACTTGCTGGCTATATCCGCCCCTGCCACTGCAATTAAGATTCGAAAGCTTTCAATACATTACCTTTAAACTAAAGTTAGTTTGCTAAGATCAAAGTAAGTCATTCAATGTGCGGCCCTAGTTAAGATAGTGACATAATTTTTGTCTCAGTAAGCAATTTCGGTTGGACACAGCTGGTTTAAAGTGGGTTTTTACAAGCGCTCTCTGTGGGTGACATTCATGATCAATGAGTCTGAAACCAGCATATAGGTGAAGACCCAACTTTTGACCTATGTATGATGGGATGTCTAAAATTCGGCTCCGTAAAAAAACTGCGGCGATATCTGCATTAACTGTTGAAATAGCAGCAGAAACAAAAGTGGACATATGTTGAAGAAAATACCTGCATAATGTGAGTATAACAAATCCAACTCACGAAGATAATTATATTTTGCTGTTATTGAGGCTTTCACCGTTGTGATAAATAGCGTACCTGCACTCGATAGACAATCAAACGTCTTAAATGTATTTCAATAAAAGTACCAAGATCTGCCTTTTCGGAACGACGATCTTTTGTTAGCGGCTTTGCTAATGGCGCTAAAACAGTTTCATTGATGTTCACATCTTCTCTGTGGAACATATCATCACCGGCTGAGACTTTGCCATAGTTACGCTCAGCCGTTCTGCACAACACGAGACAAATAATAATCATATAACAACAAAGTTGTTTGAGAAACTGATTTATATCAGACGGTAGGGATGCATGCGCTCCCAGTGATTGGACAGATGTCAGATATCCTTCATGTGACGAATTAAATACAACTCATTTCTTTATTGGCTTAGTGCCATGCAAACAATGCGAAAACTTTGTCGGCAACAATTTACTCATCAAGTAATCGATGAGCATTAATTTGTTTTGAGGAAAAGAACGGTTACAGATTGGCTTATGTCTTTAATTTACAAAGAAAAAGTCATAACGCGGAAGATTCTTTATAACTTTCGCGAGGATCACAGCTCACAAATGACTTGGGTGAGTATCAGCGCACTGACCACTTTAACAATATCTAATTATGTGTCGCTCAGCGCGAATTCCAAAAAATGCTACTAATAGGAAGTAAAGAAAGCTCAAGGAACAGCATCTAAGCTGCAAGTCATTTTCATAAATGAAACAAGAAGGTATTACATGACGCATACTCTTAGCGACAATACATCTTCATAAGCTATAAGTCAGTACACAAAAGGTTTAGTGTTACAGTGGACAAACACGTAGTGCTAAAAGGAAAATTTTTGAAAAAAATGGTCCAATTTCTAAATTGCATTGCGTGTTATGTAACATGTAATGTTCAGTTTTGAATCACAGTAGACACATAATTTAAATTAAATCTGCCACCTAGATTTTGCACATATGATATCGGTATTAGCAAATAAAAAATTTCCTGATGAAGTAAATTAAACATGGCCACAAGAACAAAATGATTTTGTTGATCCGCTATTATGTAAACCAGAGTTGCGGAGTCAGAAGTAAAATGTCCGACTCTAATCTTTCAAAAATTTCCTACTTCTTAACATAGCTTGAATGAAGTTTTGTCTGTCAACAATTTTGCAGCAACTAGCAGTCAATGGAAATTGTGGTACACAGCAAGATTTACCTGTTTCAATAGAAGTTTCAAAAAAAATTGTACCATTTCAACAGGCACGAGTTAGGATTCCTACCTTAGAAATGCGATGTAAAAAATGATTCAATTGGACTTCCGGAGTTTTTATCTGACTCCGACTCCTTACTACTCCAACTCTGCAACCCTGATGTAAACAGTTAAGCTTTTTACATTTCCAAATTACTCATTCAATATATTTTGGAAAAAGCTCACACTGAACTATATCTGGAAGTTACAATGAAACAACCAAAATTAATACATACTGAAAATTATGCTATTAAAAGTAAATTCCCTTCCAAAGGAAATTTTATCTGCTGTCATTGCAACAAACAAATGGTTTTAAATGAGACATGAAAGTGGGATTACTAAACAGCAGAATAAAATCTTACAAAGTAAGTGAAATACATTGCGAAAAACTAGTGAAAGAAGTGAATTAGTGAAAATGTAGATAAAAAGCACTGACACGGCAAGTGTTTTGCGTTCACCAAACACCAGTTACATAAGCAAAACAAGTAATGCAAACAAAAAACAACACATTAGAGTATGCAAGGTTGTCTAAATAACTTCTTGTGCTTCGATAAACTCAATTTTTGTATGCAGCAGTTGCTGAAATGAGTCTGCAATGAACAGTAGCTTTGGCTTCAACAACAAATTTTGTACACATACTTGACAAACTCTATAGCTCTACGTAGTTTGGCAGATTGGATTAGGAGTTCCTTTATGTGGCGTTCACTTCCTATTTGTTTCTTGATTGCCCTTAAAAAAGTATAAAAAAACATTACAAATAGCATATATACGTACTTAAAATTTCAATTGTCATTAATATATTTGGTCGGTTTTGCTTTTCATTGCAACACACACAAAATTTATACAAACTGAGATAACCAGAAGCATTTCCCAAGCAAAGAAATAACTTATCCCCTTTTTAATGGCACACAAGATTTTTTATCTCCAGGAAGTTTTCCACAACACATTTTGTGTTTTGGGCATTGGTGGTGGTTCTGCAGCGAGGTTATACCGTATGTTGAGAGACTGCTGGTAAAACTTAAGGGACCGTTTCAGTCCCTCAAATCACCTTAAAAAACCTTGCATACAGCTGTCCCAAAGTTTACTTGATTTCCATCCTTGCTCTATTTGCATCACAGATATAGTAATAACACAAGACATATGTCAAGTAAGCACCAATTCTATCAGCTTTTGTTACAATCTGCTTTCGTTTCTGAACTAGGCCACAATGTCTCAGTCAAAAACCAAAACTAGTTTGAAATGGAAATCAAAATGCAATTAGCTTTTTAGCAGGATTGTGCTTGGTAGCAGCCAGGCTGTAGGTGAATTACCTATCCAGTTTGTTTTTTTAATTGAAAAACACACCAAAAACATCTTCACTTAATTGGTACGATTGATCTAGATATAACTAGAAACATACACTGATGCATCTTTTTTGTAAGAAATATAATAATTTCTGATTTTTGAAAATGTATTCTTGTTATATATATTTTTACAAGAATTTTAACCAACCCTGTTGACCAAAGCAATGTAATTTTGCAAAATCAGACTTGTTATAAACGCCCTCACTATGCAATTGTACAATTTGCTACACACAATTTTCTTGGGCAATTGTCATCCCAAACTGAGCATGAATAAGACAATGTTTTTGACAGTACGATAGCAGACCTAAATCAGCATTTTCAGTTTGTTGAAAAACTACAAGAACATAAAGCCATGAAAACTAAGTGTGGACACACCAACATCTCGCTATTTTTCCTGGTGTTCAACACAAAACATATGTCTGAAGTTTAAAAGCAGGAAAAAGATCACGAAATTTTTGTTCAAACAGCACATTCAGCTTTGATGTTTCCTCTTCAGGGTATTATAAATCTCATTAAGCTTTAAAGCAAAAAGCTTTGAAAGATGTCGTGTCCTTAGCAGTTTTGATGAATTCATAATCTATAAAAAACTATTTCAAATACTGTTGTGCTGCATTTTGCAGCCAGCATTTCAATTTTTGTGTGACATACATGCATGTAAAAGCATATGCCAGATTATCATACAGGCCATATTTCCTAATTGGTGAAGATACCACTCGTGGCATCTAAGCAAACTATCCAAAACCAAAAATTCAGATCAAAATGAATTGTACAGACTGAAAAGGTATGGATCTCATTTCATTTTGCTTGATATCACCAGCACAAACCAACTATTAAAAGAAAATATGAAAAGCAAATCACACTACTATTAAAAGCTTTAAGTTTGCTGTAAGGTTTCAAGGAGTGTGCTGAATGGGATAATATTTTGCAATCAAAGTTGCACGTATCTGTATTCAAGTAACTAGTCTCCACACAAGTGAGCAGTTTGAAGCAATCAGCATTTTTTTAAGCATAACAAATTAAATCAAATCCAAAGTCAAACCTTTCTATAAACTGAGGTCCACAACACAAAAACACTAAATTGTGGCTTTTCTGCACTGACTGAAATCTGAAAAATGCACAGGAAATCATTTAAAAATTGGCAATCTTCCAATCTCTAATTTTGTTCTTGAACATTCTGGTCTCAGTCTTGCCTTTTTTGACAAGTTGTTGGTCTGAAAGTTTTAACCAAGTCTTTGATGTTACAATCTTGATTGCTACCATGCCTGGGGTAGCCAACTATAAATATGGAAACAACACTACCATCATTAGATCTCTGGATGATGATGATCTAGCCTAGCACAAGGCTTCTCAAACTTTTTTGTTCTGCAACCCCATTTTCAAACAGTTTTTTTATGCAACCCCTTCATGGATAGCCTAGATCAGTGGCTGTCAAACAGGTGCCACTTAGCTCACTAGAGGAGGAATTTTTAATTCCTGGAAGTAAATTTGCTCCAGGTAGGGAAAGCTGTGGATGAAAAAAGCATAAGTTTTTATTATTTGTTTGTTCAAGATACAAAACACTGCAATGAGGTTGCTTTAGATGGGAATGTCTGTGGTAACATATGGTTAAGAATTTATGAATGGCTAGATCAGAAATGACTGGGCATTCATATCTTTTTCATATCCAAAAATGACATAAACTCAGTTTTGAAAATTCCAGTTGCAAACTTTTGCTGTTTAATAACTCCGCAAACTCATCCTGGGCATGGCAGGTGTGTCTCTTCCTGAAATGTCAATCGTGTATAGTTTGCAGATTCAACTCTTCCATAATCAAAGTCCAAAGTTCTTCTGAAAGTGTGCATGAAACCTTAGTCTAAAACTATTCAGTGTGATATCAAACCAGTTAGCCTAGCCACGACTTAGAGTTCTGAACACTAACACGCCTTTGTGTACCAAGGAATGCAATAAAGTCAATATTGGTCAGTATGTTAAAACCATCATGATGTAACAACACATAACTTGTTGCTCTTTGTTGATTATTGTCATTTGACAGCTCAGGCAGACATCCTAGTAAACAACTGACAACATGAAGCATGGTATAGCCCAGGGCTACTCAAATGGTGGACCGCGGTCCGAATCCGGACCTTTGGATGACGACGGCCGGACCTTGTCAGCCTCTCAAAGGTGTATTGTATACCCAGAAGTTTTTATCCCAAAATTTTGCGCTTTTGGCTGTACTTCCAAAGCATTTACTCCTTGCCAACTCTGTGATTGTCGATCAAGCTCTTGTTCAGCTAAATTGCAGTGCACACCTGAGTTGGGCAAGCTACGCTTTTTCGGTTCAAATTATTGTTTCATCATAATTGTTCAACAATAGCTCATCACTACAATGTCTATCCTGGTGATAATAGTAGATTCAAGACTAGAATATAGCAATGAAACGTTTTCTTTCCGAAAACAATATAATTAGACAAATTTATTTGTGCATAGTTATGAAACATGCTTGATTAAGGGAAGAGTTTTGCAGAGATTTTGGTCTTTTAGGAAATAATTTTTATTTTTTTTGTGGGAAGTCAACAAAATGTAAAGAAAGGCTAACGCATTTTCAGCTTTTTTAGGAAATCATAAAGAAAGGGAAACTATTGCATTTTTGGCTGACCTAGTGTAACACTGCAACAACTTGAATGTAAAACTGCAAGGAGAAAAACACTACTCTTGATTTGATCACTACTACTCGCCCTTTCCAGAAAAAGTTTAATATCTTCAAACAAGTCATTCAAAACGAACTTAGTCATTTTCTGAGGCATTTGGGGAAAATAAAGGCAAGAAGATTCCAGAAATATTCAACTTATTGAAAAGTTGATTACCAACATTGTCGAACGGTTTGGTGACTTTTTTTTGAAAACAGTTGCTGCTCTTTCCTCAAAACCCTTTTTAATGGCATACATTACCGAATTCTCAACTGAAGCAAAAAGACACATGCGCATGTGTGCACCAAAGATGAAGTGGAAATTTTTATAGGTACCGGAGCTTTGCTGGGCATCTTCGCTTATATTTGTAGGCAACGACCCATCATTCACTGCATTCACTGAATGAAGGTGACAGAGCAGAGCTCCAGCAGCTTAAGCTTGACACCATTGGCGTGGATGCAGCCAAAACTCAACTGAAGTTAGCTGAATTCTAATAGAATATGGCAGTGAAAGAAATATTTTTTGATGGCACATCTGAGAACTTCTTGTCAAAGGAAGGTATCTCCAAAATGTTTTTCCACTCCTTGCAAATATAGTCAGGGGAAATTCTTACAGTGTTTGGGTCTACCTGCTGCTGCCAGAGGGACGAATTGTCCCCTCCTGCAAGCTACAGTAAATGTAAAACTCGGGCCCCCACTTGGCTTATAGGCTACTTCAGTTTTAGTATTCTTTTGGTTTTCAGCAGTTTTCTTTTGCGTTTTTCTGAGTATTTGCTGGTGATTTTGGGTTTTAGTATAGCCATCCACATCCGGATTCACCGTCATTTCTCAGGGTTTTTCTGAGTGTTGCTAGCAACCCCTCTACAGTGGGCAGTGGACCTTTTTCAGCTACGTTCTCCTTCTTGGCCTAAACATCTAGTTACGCCACTGACTGCTGACAGTCCACACTGTCAAAAAAGAAGCTCATAAAGAACAAGTATCCCATCTGTATTACGAATAAACCTTCACCATTACATTCTATTCACTGTCACTACCTTGGAACAAAAATTTAGGTAACTGCCAAGAAGCACAAAATGCCATTGCTCAACCAGCAGAACAATAAATAACGCTGACACCCTTTGTTAATATTTGTATTCATTTACTGGATTTCGTATATCTATGTACGGTATAATCGTATTAAATTCTCATATTATGTTTCATGTTAGAAAAATCCAAGACTTGTCACATTTGCATGATTTTATAGGAATGACCGACCCTCGAAAAATTTTGACATTTGTAACTGGACCCTTTCTTAAAATAATTGAATAGCCCTGGTATAGCCCCTAAAAATCTTGTAGAAATAGATTCACTGTAGGCCTGCTTCTAGTTTTACTGCAAAGTTCACAAAACTTGTATATCTGATTTGTCAAGCCATTTGTTCGCAACCCCAAAATTACATTTCATGACCACAAATGGGATTGCGACCCATAGTTTGAGAAGCCCTGATCTAGCACAGTGGTTCTCAAATGAGAGTACACGCATTAGTTGGGGAACTCAAAGGTGATCCAAGGGAAGCACAAAATTTTTATAAAGAAACTTTAACATTAAGTATGTTCATTTTTAATTATTGTGCTCATGATTAACAGTCAAAGAATACTTGATAGACAAAAATATTGCCCAAAGGGTACATCACTTCAAAAAGGTTGAGAACCACTGATCTAACAGACTGCATCCTACTGTCAGTCAAAATAAAACCTGTGTTGCAGCACAAAAAACAGAAAGGGGGCAACAGCTCCATGAGAATGACATAATACACCACTCAAAATACATATTTTTCTTTTAAAAATTTTCACAAAAATGACAACAATGGTGTATTGGTTGTGGGGTCACAAGGAAAAAATAAAAGAGAACAATTTTCTAGTTTTCTCCTTTTTTGAAAGGTGGGGTTGGAAATTATGTTCTCTGCAAGCTACAATATATATATTTGAATAAAAGCAAATGATAACATTTAAAAGCAGGTATATGGACATATATCTAGCAACTTTTACTTCTTAATTGATTAGCCTTATTATTACATCAGGTAATGCAAAACCATAATTTCAAAAGCTGATGTAAAAATAAACAGCATGTTAACAAAACAATTTTGTGAAGAAAGCCTCATACTTCTGCCTTCACTAAGGCCTACCAGAACATGAAAAAAATACGATTTGTCTATTCATCATCTGATTTGATAGCAAGGTGGCCTTTTTGGGCACATATTCGCAAACCTTTTGCACATTGTTGGATTTTCTGCAATTTGCTAACCATGGGCCCAAGTAACTAGTAAGTTGCCTTAACAAGTTAAACAAATCTTACATCTCTGTATTTGAAATGGGTTTTATAAAAGAAATAAAATTAATTTGTTGTTGAATCGAATGATTCAATGGTTAGGAAACCTCATGTTGAACAAAAATCCAAGATGGCTGTTGCGCACAACACCTTCCGCGCTAACCAACAGACGTCAGCATCACAACAAATAAACAGTAGTGTCATAAAATGGGCATGGCAATGTATGCAGTTGATCACTTACACTGAGTCTTGGATTTTATTTATACAGAAAATAGTAGCACACCAAATAATCATAAACAAGACAAGAAACAGCTCTTTAAAATGTCGCATTGTGTAGCTCTTCAGAGTTGCTGAAATGCCAGATTTGCGCCATTCATCTTCATGAAACTAATTTTCCGTATAGATATAGTACACCAACCAGTTACAATAAGGAAAATATTACTTTGCTTTTTTTATTCATTGTTCAGGGAACACCGATCAAAGTAAGAGTAAACACAAAACAGTGAACACTTGTAATCTACAACTGCAGAAAAAGCTAGCTACTTCTAGAATCTAGGCGAAATAGCTCCACCTCGTGGAAAACCTCCATAATAGAGATGGCACGGGCCGCTAACAGCAGTGTTGAACAAATTGAACATTTTTGCAATCCCAACCCAGTCCAAAATTTTCATTGTGTAATCCGGTCGGATCCTAATCCAGTAGACCTGTCCAAATATTTGATCCAATCCGGTTTATATCCAAAAAACTCTGATTAAGGTTCTAAATTGCAGATCCGGTTCTAAATGGCAGATCCGGTTCTAAATTGTAGAATCCGGTTGTATCGCGATGCGGAAACCGGATCATGTTCAACACTGACTAAACGAGGTGGTACCGGATCCGGGGTGCCGGAGTCGACTCCGGCGGGATTCTGCGTTTTTCTTTCGGACCCGGATCCGGAACCGGCGTCAAGCGAAATTTCTGACTTCACACCATGCATGCATGCACAGA
>Ga0210059_1010719_pt1 | contig 14116 bp, 5 predicted proteins | sample Ectturendosymbi2_FD_188042 | JGI IMG/M metagenome (GOLD analysis project Ga0210059, IMG submission 188042) | Ecteinascidia turbinata endosymbiont from Florida, USA - Sample 2 (SPAdes) (version 2) | ecosystem: Host-associated > Tunicates > Ascidians > Unclassified | place: Key West, Florida... | reverse complement strand
CCCGCCTCGTACGCCTCGTACGCCTATGGCTTCGCCCCCCTGGTTACGGACCTGTACATATCAAATACGCTAAGAAAACTGATGATTAGGGCTTAGGATTTGGTGTTTAGGTAAATGTGTCGGGTTAGAGGTTCAACAGTACAGTACCCTAATGTTATAAAGTTTCATGAGGGCAAATTGAGGTCTGTTACAGTTAGAAAAAGAAAATAACTGAAGTCTAAGATTAAGTTCAATATTTTTCACTGGTTTTACTTATTCCCGTACTGAGCTTGTTGTGGGCATCTGACATCTAACTAAAGAGTTTTAATTTACACAACACACATCAAAAAAGTAATCGCCGAACTTTATTCCTTTACTCTGAGAAGCAAAATAACTGACAAAAAATAATAGGTCAGAAATTTCGCAGAGGTCACAAATTTCGCTTGACACCGGGCTACAGATACTTAATTTACAGAAGTTTTTGTAACGGTGTTGGAGACCGAGCCTCAGGTTTCCAGACGGATACTCAACACTATTTGGTAACTTGGTACAACACTACTGTAGAGTAAGACGCTAATTCCTGGTCAAGCCCAGGTAAAGTACGAATGCATTGTGACATGCACACCCTCAACCGAACAAACACTGTGAAGAAGCGGCTTGCCTGCGCCCTTACGCACTAGGCTAAAGGAAACTCCCAGTAGCTTTCGTGCTACTAGGGATGTTATGCTTAGCGCGTCGCATGTAGCAGCCACCGCGCTGCTACAACTGCAATGTCCGAGCACTCAGTCACAAAGTAAAATGCGGTTGTAGTGTTCAAAGAATAAGGAAGAATATAAACAATCTGACTGCGTCAAAGCAGGCAACCATTACGTTAGTAGACCTTCTGCATCTTTCGAGAAACAAGTGCATATTTTTTCTTATTACAGCCTCAAATGTAGGAATGTTACATTGAAACTGATGACTGATGAGTCATCACTACTAACATTCGCTCTCCAGGGCAGGTGGAATAGAGCTCTGCATCCAAAATTATAGGCCGCACGCAATCTTTGCATACATGACTTTTTAAAATTCCACCATAATTGTGATGCATACATGGACGTACAAAAGGAACGAAAAAGTACATTTTTAACTGCATTTCAACACCGGGAGAAGAGGCTCGGAGCTTGTTTGCTGCACAATATTTTTATCGCAGTTGTCTCTGAATGTCTTTGTCATCTGAGACCTCAGTATCCAGTACAGCTCCCAGATATTTGTATTGGTTAACAGATTTTAGATTTTTACCACCCATGTGTCAGTAATGAGGTGACTGTGCTTTTTGCACTCTTAGCCTTAAACGTCAAACAGTTTTGCTGTAGTTGAAAATATTTGCATGTGATTCTGCACAAGCCTGACACACAGATAAAAGTTCTCTTCGCAACATTTCCGAAAATGAGAACTTTTCAATTTTAATCAAGATGCAGACCGAACGATCAGGAAAGAGTAAAAATTAGTATTCTCATGAAAACACCTGGTTCCGTACTCAACTAGTGTAGTCATGGCTTCAGTGTGACAGATGTATAAGCTACTACAGTAGTAAACCTTCCTAATTTTCGTCTTGTTTTAGCAAATTCGTTCTAGCCCGATTCATTTAGCATGTGCTTGAATTTCTATCACAAATGAAGATCCCAAACTGGAAAGATAGCCCATGTCAAGCGTGAGGGGATCTTTGAATGCTATCATTTCGGGCAAAACGGATCAGGTGTCTTGTGCCTTTGGTGCATAACGGATCAGGTGTGTTTGGGGCAAAACGGATTTTTCTGGCATCCATGAGTTGTGTGAAAGTTTTTAGAAGGACGTTTAGGGCTATGAGTTTTCAGGTCTTGCACTGGTTGCAAAAGTTAGGATCTTGTAAAGCGTCATTTGGAGCCAATGTGTTCTAGTGGGTAGGTGCGTTCAACACTTGACTAGCACTCGTATGACACTTTGCTAAACCTTTTTTCAGAGCCGTGATACTGGGATCAACCCAGAAAGACACTAAAACGTGAAACAGTCCTCAACCTAAATTTACTTAAAAAATATCAGGCTTCGAAGAGAAAAAGCAGCTAAACAACGCTTTTTTAAGAAATATGCTACGTTAATAATGGTGATCCGCTTTGCCCCTAACATAAATAATAATCAAAAAGTCGTAGAAAAACAAGCGGTTTGACGAGGCACTAACTGCTATGTAAAGATTTCTCTATCAATTTGAAAGTTCCAGCAATTTGCACGGTTCAACAGTACAGTACCCTAATGTTATAAAGTTTCATGACGGCAAATTGAGGCCTGTCTAAGACAAAATAGTACACGAACAAATAGACAAAAAATGCCTTAAAAATACGAACATTTTAAACTATCTCCCAGTTTGACACTTCCAGCATATTTGTGGTTGAATACAAATCATTTACGAAATTTTCGATCAGATAACCTGTCTCAAGATAAATCTTGTAAGGAGATAATTAACGAGCAAGCCAAAGAAAAAATCAAATAAGATTTCTTAAAATTGATTAGAATATAAAATTTCATCTTCAGTCTTTGAAAGTTTCTACAAATGACAAAATTGCTATGCAATGTTTTGAAATTTTCGACGGGGGCAAACGCCCCAAATGCCCCCCCTGGTTGTGCGCCTGATGGCGACTGAAGGTAAAAATGTTTTGTGCCACAAAAAATCAGCATCACTGTGCAAGTGGCTGCGATAAAAACTAATGACTCCGCAGTTTTCTACGAGGTTCGATTATGAAACAAAATTGTGGTTACTACAAGGTTGCCACACAACCAGAAATTCCCGGACATGTTCCCGGACATGTCCGGAATTTCGGTGTTAAAATTTGTGTTCGGAAATAATTTTTAAAAATGTTCTAATGTCCGGAATTTTGACAGATTCAGAGGATCTTATCATTAAAAAATTATGAATAGTCTAGATCGGGAAAGAAAAACCGCTTGTAACCTATTGTGTAACAATTCTATGATGTTTTTCTTCTGTGACAGTGATGCTGTTTCGCGGTGGATTGGTAGTTGCAAGAACGTACTAAAATTTCCGTATAGCGTTTGTCTGTTGTCACGAAAAGTAGCCATTCAGACTGTCAGGAATTTTGCCCCTTCAGATATGGTAACCTACAGGCGACTCCAAGTCAAACGCGTGACTGGGGCTCATCACGCGATTTATACCGAGGCCACTGACCACTGAATGCAACCGTTCGAGGCTTGCGTCATTGAAATTTCCATTTGCTTTCATTCTGGCTGGCACTATCCTTATTCTGTGACGTCATTTACATAACAATGAATGGGAAGTTCTCATGAGAACTCGTCCATTGTTGCGTAATGTACGTCACAGAGCAATGATAACGCCGGTTGGTTCTCTGCGTACTAGGCTCATTCGTATTAGCGCGAGCAGAGGTGCCACTCGTAGTGTTTTTCCACTAGATCTAGTGTTTTTGCATTTCATCTAGTGTTCTGGTGCTTTTTCATAGCTATCTAGTGTTTTTTTATGAGTGAGCTGAATGTAATTAATTACATAATTTTGTGTAATTGTAACGGTAATTCAGACTTTTTCATTTTGTGCAATTGTAATTTGCTGAAAATGCTACCTAATTACATCTTAAATTACACAAGAGCATATAATCTGGTTTGACTTAAACTGCTACGAAGTCACTGTGGTCATTTGTTAAAAGTTTCAGGGATCTGTACAAACAAACAGTAAACACAAACGTTGCTACTACCTCCCGTTTTCTTTGTCTCTGGTGTAGAATCAGTTGCGCAAGTCTTCGTTTGCATTGCAACGCATTTTCTGGCATTGATTGTAAGTTCGCCTTTTGCTTTTGCAGCTAACTTGTAATCTTGGATTGAATTACTTTAAGTTTAGGGGACTAATCAAGATTATTTAGTAATAAAAGTTAATATTGTTAAGCCTTAGTATAATAGTCTAGTTTCCATTGGTTATAACCACTGCTTATTTAGTTAGTATTGTTAAACCTGCATATTGGCCTTTCTTGACGAGTGATGGCCTCCACTTCTGCTCATGTTATACCTGAAGAAAACATTGATCCTCACTGCTCTCCTCTAAAAATGAAATATATAGTGTTCATCAAACACCCTCCTGTTCTTAAGTACAACACCAATTTTCTTGTAATGTGACAAATCTGTCAGGTATTTGTAATCCAGTGTTTTTTTTGTGAATCTAGTGTTTTTTATCATGAAATCTAGTACTTTTCTGCAACAACATAGTGGCAACACTGAGCCCGAGCTACTGGACAATTTATTATTCGTTTGAAATTGTCCTCGAATGGGAACTGTCCATTTGGATTGGAATTAAATCCAATGTTCTACGCCAGTTTTTTTGAAGGAAAATGTTAGGTACCCAGTATGGATCTGTAGGTACCCGATTTCTCTGATTCTAGGGACCCGATTTTCTCTGATTCCAGGGACTCGATGACAATTTTCGCTGATTCTAGGGACCCGATTTTCAATTCTAGGGACCCGAATTGGGTCCCTAAAACGCCTTAGAAAACCTGTTCTATGCAAATTAATTGCTTCAAAAAATATTCAATCTCATATGGATTATATTTCAAAAAATACTGAATTGCAGAGGGCAACTCCGGCTCTAACGAATGAGCCCGAGGAAATCTCTGCGTACTAGGCTCATTCATATTAGCTTGAGTTACTGGACAATTTATCGTTCGTTTGAAATTCAGTGAAGTGGGTGCTGGCACAAATATACAAAGCAAGCAAGCTCACCTCCTACGATGTCGTGATCGAAGACTCGGGCTAGGCCCGAATTTTGTTCGGGAGGGGCCAGCTAATGACGTAATCAGTCACTGACATTGTCTTCAATCCGACTGTTTCTTCCGTTTATTTTCTAACAGTTGAAAATTTATACAAAACACCAGTAAAAAACTTGGCAAGTTTGTTTCGGGGGGGGCATGGCCTCTTCGGCCTCATTTTGGCTGCGCCATTGCCTAACAGATTTTGCTGCAAATACAGCGAAGAAAAAATTTAACTTTTAGTCTCACCCATCCAAGCTGCAAGCATGAGTAAACAGGTCTACTTCTCTGGCAATTAGATTTTTTATTTCAAGCGGATTTTTGTTGTTTTTGCAAGTTTTAGTAGATTTTATCAATTTTCTGTTCCCCTCCCGAAACCATTTTTCCACCCTTAAACACGTGGGTTGTTTGCGGCCTTGGTTTTACTTACCTAAACAGTTTTTCTGGTTACAGTAACTCCTGCAACATTATATACTCAACTTTCATGTTTCGAGTAATTTTGGTGATAATCATTTTTAATTCGCCTTTGTCATCTGCAAAAACAACTTACCATTGCCTGTGTATAAAAGTAGCATTTTCGCATTACTCAAGCTTTGTATGACGCGGTGTTTGCTAAGATATAAAAATTCAACCATAATTTTGTTTGTTACTGCGCTTTGTCACAAAGAAGCGCAGTTGAGCAATCATAAGACAAAAAATTAATAAAGCACGTGCCATACGTTTCCAAAAACATCTCGGCGTTTCCAATTTCTTGAAACAGTGGCCAAAATTTTTGAAATGGTAAGCTACTTATCCCCACCACAGAGGATGAGTTGCTATACTGCGTATGCGCAGGCAAAATACTGAAAAGGAAGAGACACCCAAAGAAGTCCCAACGGCTGTTGCAGCATCACAACTAGAAGGTTGTTTCTTTGTAACAAATTAGTCTGGAATAGCAACCACTACTCTGCTTGCTTACGTCTGTTTTGCTTTGGTTTGCACAACGGGCACACACAAGCCTCGCGACTTTCTTCACGTTTTCGCTGACAAACACACAAATATCAAGGAAAATGCAGAATTTCTGGACTGGCAATGGCAAACGCTTACTCGTCCTGCTGCTTCATGCATGTATCACTATCACAAGGTCATGTTGGACAGTTGTTAAGTTGCGTAGGCTACAAAAGCCGTATTAGGTGCTGTTCTCAAGGACCTTAAACAATTAGATCCGTGGGTATTACGTTTCACGATGGCTTACAAAACCGACTCATAGCGAACAAGCTATAGCTAAACGCTTGAAGTACAGAGATTGGTTGCCAATGAGTCTGTCGTCGACCATTGCCTACTTTGTAGATGAGCAACTGCTTACTGCCACAGCCAATATACTGTAGTGAAACGATAAAGTAGTTATGGACTATCAATGATTGCAGCTACGAATGTAATAAATCAAGTCGCAGAGCATGTCAGAAATTGCTAAAGCTCGTTGGTTTCCAGTTCAAGAGTTATTGCCTTCATGGCTTTTGTATGGTGCAGAAGTATATTTCAGCTTTTTCCAAATTTTCATTGATTTTCATCAATGGATAGGGTTTTATCATAAATCATTTATAACTGTGAAAAGTGTTGACAATCTGTTCAAATCTGAGATGTCAACGATGAAAGCATGCCATATGTAAGCATGAAAGCATGCCAACGATGAAAGCATGCCATATACTGAGTTAATTTCCACTGACGTCCAACTAAATGCAAGCAGTATCTATCAGGCTATAGCCCATGACATTTGGTGTTGTGCCCAAATTCTGGTCTACACTTCGTACATGTTTCTGACGCTGCCATAGTCTGTTCGGAGCAGCGATAGTGACTGAATCTAAAGCTGGAAAGCTCTTTTACTTTATTTTTTTGTCAAAGGGCTAATGTCGATCGTCTTTGTCTCTGCCGCATGTTTGAATGATGCTAAAAGTGATGCTAGTTTGGCTTCAGCAACTTCGCAGGGTGGTTTTTGTAAACATCAAGAATGGCAAGGGTGTTCGCAAATCTGCGTCTAGCAGCGCAAATCTGCAATTTTTTTGGGTAAATGTAAGCAAAAGTTACATCCTTTGTTAAGACGATTTGCAGCGAATTACACAAACGTGACCAACATCGTTCGCACTTCTGGGGACATTGTCCCCATATTTCGGGCCATTTGTGTTGCATCAGTTACTCGTAACAGTACAACAAAAAACAGCTGTTAGTGAAATCACATCTATTGCGAAATTTGTAACAGAACAACAGCATAAAATATTTGAATCGCGTATCAATAAAATATTAACCGATGCAGTCGTTCATCTCCTATTATTGCGAACGGTCACGATTTCAGTTTCAAAGTTTGCCAAGCTGCGTTACTGCTACATATTTTGAGAGGCACTCTGCTAGACAGTCGTCATCAGTAGATCGTAGTTGCAACGGGCGTCGGAAGAGGGGTCTTTTCCCCCTGGATTTTGAAATTTGATATTTTGCTATTAACATTTTCTCCTCATTTAGGACCTGGTAAAATGAAATTTCATCACTTTGGCCACTCTGGAAAAAATTATTCCGACACCCATGGTAGTTGCTAAGCAAGCTGTGAGACAGTTTTTTGCTGAAACGCATGTAATATAGAATAACCTGGAACGTTTACAAATTCTTTAACACTTAGATCAGGCACTCCAGAGCCAACAAAGGGCAGAGGTTATGTGAAATTAAGAAGACACCCGTTGTTATCAACAAAATGGCTGAGATGTGTGGGTCGTTTTTTCAGTTAATAATAAGGGCATTGGTGCGTTTATGGCTTCTCGCCACTTCTAAGTTGAAACACCAGTTTTCAATACAGAAATGAAAACATACTTTGAAAAAATTTTGCTAAAGAATTATTGATGTACCATTCTAAAAGTTTTATATCGGCGGTTCCCAATTATTGATGTACCATTCTAAAAGTTTTATATCGGCGGTTCCCAACTTCCAGGTGGTACGCGAGCAGCTTTCGAGGTGTATGCGCAGTTTGTCAGACAATTCAATGGCCTCCATTATTGCAAATTGCAACTGTACCAAATTACACATTTCATCGCAGTATTCAATCACCGTTTAATTACCAACGCTCACATAACTTAAACAGCGATTGTTGCTTATGTTGAAGAGTTGCAAACCTTAAATTACACTGTTTTTCATTGATGTATTAGTATGTTTTATTAATTACAAGTACATTTGAGCAAGATATGTTCTTGTAGAACAGGTGCCGGTGGTGCACAGCGACAGTAAAGAACACTTGTGGGTACGTGATCAGGACAATGTTGAATATCACAGCTTTAAGTGAAATCTACGCTGATGTGTGAAATTCCTGATGTATTTTTGTATCTTTTCAAACATTGCCGTTACCGTCGCTCCCTTTGTAAAAAATAGAGGTAGCTCTGCAACCGCTTGTCTAATTTTACCAGGGTTCTCTCCTTGATATAACAATGTTGCTATTGAAGATGTAAGGTGATTATTGCCAAGGTGTAATCAGATTTTTTTGTATTCAAAGTTCTATATCAGCTATGTCAGAAAAATTTGTGAAGTCTTAGGTTTTGTCGCTTCGAAGGAATGCTGCTGCAACGCTGCATCACACCAAGCACAATATACAGCACACAGAAAAAGGAAGAGTAAATAAAAATGAGGAATCGTCAAAATTTTTCGATGTATTTGTCGAACTATGCATTTGTTGTTGCCAAAAAGTGGCTGACCTTTCCAAAAATGGAAGTAATCATTATTAAATTTTGTGAATATCTGATTGCAACAGCATTTGGAACAAAACTTTTGGTTTTTGACATTTTATCGTTGTTTTTTAAAAAACTTTGCTCTGCATAAATTAGGGGGATTGCTAACCAAGCATAGTGCACGTCGCAAAGGTTTATAAAAAGCATAGTAAGTCTTCTTTGCAACCCCATAATCACGGTTTTACTCATCATATTCACCCAAGTTGCTTTAAATTTAACGGTATATTTAACAGAAAAGCTTCCACAAGGAAAATTATGGGTAAACGACAGTGTTGAGAAAACTGCATTCCACAAAGCCAAAAGGGATGGGTCTTGTAGGGAAAATAGTCGGAGAAGCTTCATGTAATTACCTTTTTACAGTGAAAAACATAAACATATCATTGCAGATACCTGCTATACTGCTCATCAAGTCATTACATTCCTGCTCAGAATTTTTTAGCCGTGTCAGCAGCGTTAATTCAAAACCGTTGGCCTTACGTGTTCGACTCCGATAAGGGTGTGTGCAGTCAGTGTCACCACTCCTCTTCATCGTAAGTCTTACTCAGATAGACACTAAGCACCGAATCGACGAGGGTGTCATTATTGGAAACTGCAGGATCGACGTTTACTCCTTTCAGATGATTTGGTGCTAACTGCATCTTCTGAACAAGCCTTCAATATGCACTTGATCTGTTTGGAGCTGCGTCAGATCAAACCGGAATGGAAATGAGCACTAACAAAACCGAGGCATTATATCTTTCCAAAAACGCAAGCCAGAGTACGGTGCAAATAAGCGGCAATACACTGCAGTAGGTCAAGTTCAAGTATCATTATAGGGGATATTTACGAATGACGGGAAGTAGAAAGAAGACATTGATACACAAATTGGTAAAAGCAAGCACAGCGCTGCGTGAGCTTTATTGTTCCATGGTCACAAAACGGTAGCTATCAAACACTGATTACCTTTCCTTTTTAAATCTGTCCTTGTTCCGATCCTCACCTATAGTCGCAAATCTTGGGAAATGACCGAAGTATGTAGCCCACTATCTCAACTTCAAGCGGCAAAGATCTTTTTTCGGAAGAATTCGCGGCGTGTCGCTTCGCGACCAAGTGCGCAGCTGTTAAATGTGTAAAGCAATGAATACCGAGCCGCTTCTCCAAATGGAAAAACCCCAGTTGCAATGGTTCGGCGTTTGTGTCGTGTGCTTTGAGACGATCTTTTCACGTACGTTTCGGCCGTGTGACCAAAATGTCCCAAGAAAGGTCGTTGAAGCGAGTCTTGTTGGCGACTCCCGCAGGACGACTGACCCAAAATCAAATCGATGACCAGGTGGCGTGATTAAATCTACGACCTAGTTTGGTAACATCTCAGTGTGAAACCTGTAGAACTATTAGAGGTTGCTGAAATCCGTGAAATGTTTCGAGATGTCTTGGAGCTGGAAAAGTGGGTTTGATAAGTGAAGTAAAACCAGTGGGAATAAGCTGCATATTCTACAACAGCATTGCTGAGTTCTCCTTAAAGTGCTTCCCTAGACCTAAACAACAGCCATTCAACATTCCAAACTTTTAATTTCCGTTGAAAATCTTCGTGTTTCGCATTGTTGACTGGAAATCATTGTTGCAGATAACCAGCTTTTGCTGGCTAAGTGCGATGGCATGCGGACCAACAGCACCGACAACACGTAATATTACACATTTCAAAGTTTTATTGCCGAGTTAATGATTTATTCCATTTCCAAGCACGCAACGGGCGAAGTGTGGAAAGAGTAGTGACAACTCAAATCACTTTGAGGAGCATGCCACAGCTACCGAAAAAAACAAAACGAAGCACTTTTGAAATGCCATAACGGATTTATTTTGAAACAATTTCGTGTTGCTTCTAACGCTGCAATTACTTTTTTTAAAGTCTCTAACACAGGTTGAAGTCTCTTCCACGTAAATTACTCTGGTAAGTTGAACAACAGCTGGTAAAAAAAAGGAAAGTTGACTGTATTTAATATTTTGTAAAAGTATTACAACTTGATGAAAATCAATTGTTTTTATTGGTTTGTTCAGTGGATTTTACCCTTGTGTCAGTGGAAGTACGTATATATGTAGATCTTGAAAAATGGTATAAATTCTAATACCTGGCTTCGACATTTACGTAAAATCCATGCCAGCAGCTGTGCAAACAATCAACTTTTTTCTCAGAATACATTGGCAACGTTACCTGCTATGCCAAGGCAATCGCGGCCATTCCTGAAAATCTGCCCTGATCTTTTCAGGTTCATTACTATTACAAACTACTTATTTTGGACTCTCAGACGAAGAAGGTTTTGACCTTCGGTAACATTTCATACAAAGAAATGGACCAATCAAAACACTTCGCAATGCTGACTGTCAACAATCAATATCCTGCATGTAAAGCTTGTCCTCGTGCCCATAGCTGCTGTCTTCCCCATTTTCGAAACCCATTCTACATCAACAATAAGAATGATCGGTTTATCAACCTTTTTCAAGTCAGCGTAGTCTTTCCTGAAGACTTACAAAAATCATTGAAAAAACAGTTTACATCGCCCTTTATCTCCATTCGACGGTTACTGTGGGAAGAAAATGTTCCATACAATTTTGGAACATGCTTAAAATAGTAAATTGGATGTTTGTAAACAACTGCACTGGCAAGCTATGGCAATTTTACAACTTCGAAATTTAGTTTTAACCGTTATTTGCATGAAAATATTGTTCCCTATAAACAAGCCTTAACAAAGGTTTACTGATCATCAATTTTTTTGACATGCATTTGGTTTGAAAGTTTTGAAAAGTTCGGAGCCGTATTTTCTGATTCTTTTCAGTTGCCAGCAATACGAAGTTTAAAAAATCGCGTTAAAATATTTCGCTTGCGGGGCAGAGCTCTCCCGTCGCTAAGCTGAAAATATTTTGGAAATTTGCCACTGAGGACCAGCTATACACGCTTTTATTACAGTAAGCTACACTATGTACAGTGGCGTAGCCAGCCCAAAATGTTGAGGGGGGCGAAAATGTTTGATTTTAAACGATAAACGTTATTTTGTTTACAAAAACGCCTTTCAAAGCACAAATGACTATATTTTCTAAAAATTGGGGGGACATGGCCCCTTTGGTCCCCTGGCTACGCCTATGACTATGTACATCATTGTTTTTAAAACTTTTTAAGGTAAAGGTTACGGATCGGAAGAATTGTTTGCGTGTGCTTGATTTCAAAGGCTTCTTTGTTTATTTTCAAGCATTTCACGTGTTTGTTGAATAGGAAGTGAGCTTTAACGAGTGTTTGCTTAGCCAAGTGTGCATTTTTTCTTGAATTTGATGAATTTATCCAAGTGGAGCCAAGTCAAGGAGATCACCAGAACAAGAATAAAATCAAATCATTCGAATTAAGCACTTGGCGTGAAAAATTCCAGCTGTTTATTGGAATTGCAACAGAATTTCCATTCTTCAATGACGGATTTGCATGAAGCTGCAGCCTGTGGCGACATCGAGCGGCTGCAGGATGTTTTGTCACAGACAAAAGTTGATATCGACAAAAAAGACGAAGACTGGGAAGATCGCACAGCGCTGTTCTGGGCAGTTATAACACAGCACGCAAAAAGTGTGAGGATATTGCTTCATGTAAGAAGTGCAACAAATTGAGCTTTACCAAAGTGATTTGCAGTCAGCTTTATTGGCGTGACTACCCGAGAAAAAAAATTGGCAATTCCACTTGTTTCCAAAATATCTGCAAACACATTTCGCTTAATTGGCTTTATTCACCATTGTCACACAAGAGAAATTTAGTTCAGCTGCTGAACAAAGTTGAGTGCTACTTATGCACGCGGCAAATACAAACATGCAATGCATTCTTTGAAACGTTTGCAGTTAGCCTGGATTTGAAACCTGAACAAAAACTCCACAGTTAATGGGTGTCAATGGTGATATAACTTGTTTAACGAGGTCAGAGATTACCATGCTTACAGTCATGGGCGTCGGAAGAGGGGGCAGGGGGGACTTGGCACCCCATGAATTTTGAAAATTTCAGAAAAAAAGTCATTTTCTCAACTTCGAGTGGGAAAAAACAAATTTCACCACTTTTGGCCCTCCCCTGGAAAAAATCCTTCCGACGCCCATGTTTACAGCAAGCATTATACTAAATTTGATTAAATAAAATCCGTTGCAAAGTCAAGTCGCCTACGTCTGTAAATGCAATTCTCATCACATGACGTTGTAAGAAGCAAACACATCTGAAATTTATAATATTGAATTTCTGCGGAATTGATGCTGTTAAATTTAACAGTCGAGCTGATTCCGTAATGGAACCGTTATTTGATGCATTCGCAGGCAGGAGCTGACCCAACTGTGAAAAACTGTGAGGAAAAGACAGCTGCTCATTATGCTGCTGAAAGTGGACACTACGAAATTCTGAAGCTATTGATTGAATACGGATGTGATATTTCGGCCAAAGACAAGTAGGAATGGTGGTTTGAAATAAAAAGTATCTATTAGAAACAAAAGTTTGGGAATAGTTTCAAACAGCATTTTTGCTAAACTTCAGAAAAAAATTGTGGGATTTTTTACAGACACCAAGACACACCTATGGATTATGCTTTAATTTACGGAAATTTGGAATGCGCACAATTAATAAGCATGGCGCTCAAAGGAGAAATAAGGTAAGCGAGGATAATTTATTGAAATCATCCTTCCGAAAATCAAGTTCGAAAACAGAAACAGACCCTGTAGTTATAATTCCTTAGACGATTTATTCCAACTGCTCTACGGTTTGTTTACGTTTTTACCATTTAACTGTTTAGCTATATTATCCGCGAAATATTGTAACAACAGTACAGAAATTCCCGAAGAAATGCTTGAAATAACAATTTTTGCTTGTAAAAAATTACAATTTTACATTTTGTTGCGTAAGCGTGGCAGCATTAGTGCTGACATTTCTGTGATATGTGTTAAGGCCTGGAACTTCAGGCACTTTTGCGGTGATGCCTTGTAGGTTCTGAACAAATATATTTTTAAAATAATCTTGTCCAATTTTCCCTTCTGAGGAAATTTTTGTGGTAAAAAAGTTCGGAAAAATTTAAAAGCAAGTCATATCAGACCTGTCTCGTCTGAAATTTTGGGTTGCTAACATTTATAAACAGACATTTAAGGCTCCCATTTTAAACGATAATATCAGTGGCGTCGTTTGGGTGTGGCGCGCGGTGGAAGGTGATTTCAGCTCCCTCAGGCGACGCACACATCGGGGGCTGCGGTGCCTCAATTTGCATTGCTCTCCTAGAGGTGTTGTCTGTTGCAGAAAAATTGGACAGGATGTCCTTGAACTTTTGCAATCTTCTGCAAAACATTCCAGTTTGCGCAAAAATTTCTTGAAAGCTGTGCAAAACTACATTGACGACCTTTCCTAGTTTTGATGGTCTATTTAACTTTTTCTTGTTGACACTGCCTGGAATAACATTCTGCACCCTCGATTGCCGCTGAGCTGATAGAAGCGTTTCTAGCGACGGGCCTGCGCCTTGTAATCCGTGTTTGTATTCAATGACGTCGTAGATGCATCCTTATTTTTGCAAGTGCTCTTTCAGTTAGACGTGGTGCATGCAACGCATTTATAAGTTACACGCTTGTTTGCAGGCCCGTAACTACGAGGGG
>Ga0210059_1010718_pt1 | contig 14116 bp, 9 predicted proteins | sample Ectturendosymbi2_FD_188042 | JGI IMG/M metagenome (GOLD analysis project Ga0210059, IMG submission 188042) | Ecteinascidia turbinata endosymbiont from Florida, USA - Sample 2 (SPAdes) (version 2) | ecosystem: Host-associated > Tunicates > Ascidians > Unclassified | place: Key West, Florida... | reverse complement strand
CATGATGAGTGAGAAATCGATGAAAGAAACTTAAAAATTATGAATCTAGCTGTCTTCATCCTACAAGGATATAAAATTTGGGGAAAGAAACAACTGCTCAGTCAACATCAGATATGCTGCCAAAACATCAGACGTCAGACCTTTCTCTCAAAACATCAGAAGTGGTAGCACTGATGCATATCATCCACGTGTGTACATTAGGAAGGTCCCAGCTTTGTGACGTAAAAACTACACATCAATCGACACTGTTGGTAGTTCAAATGTCATGCTTGTTTCCACACTGGCAGAGCATGACAGCACCCAGCTCTTGTTATATATGGTAGCGCAAAACACGCAGGAATGAAGAAAGCTGCTTCAATATTCTCAAATCTCGAAAATTCATAACCGCTTGGTTTGATAACGAATGTGTTGCTACGCCTGTGGTACTGCCAAAGAACATTTTGCAATGCACCTGATCTCGACTTACAGTACAATGTTGGTGAAAAACTAAGAAATAAACATCAATATTCTGATCGCTAAGGGGGGTGCTTGAGCCCCTTCAGCACCCCCCCTGGCTGCGCCTTTGAATTCGATCACCCAAAACTTTTTTCAAGCAAAATTAAAAAAACAACAAAAAAAGCGATGCTTCCGGTGACCACTTTTGCAACAGTTTCACAAATCGCTAATCATTGTCAATTATCATGTTGCATCATAAAGTTTTGTTGTTACACTTGAGTTAACAAATGTGACGTCACAATCTTACATCATAAATATTAATGATCCGTGGAAATACGAGTGACTTCATCGGCCATCCCATATCTAAAGATTCTATATCCGCACATGGGCCTCCCACCACACCTGGGCCACGAACCCCCCACCATCTAAATCCGGCGCTGTCTCAAATGAATGTGATCTCAAATGAAGTGGTCTCAAATGAATGTCATCTCAACTGACTGTGGTCTCAATTGTAGTTGTCTCAAATGAATGTGGTCTCAAATGAATGAATGTGGTCTCAAATGAATGAATGTGCTCTCAAATGAATGTGGCCTTAAATGAATGTGGCCTTAAATGAATGTGGTCTCAAATGACTGTGGTCTCAAATAAATGTGGTCTCAAATGACTGTGGTCTCAAATGAAGTGGTCTCAAATGAATGTGGTCTCGTATGAATGTGGTCTCAAATGAAAAAGTCGTATGTGAACGTGGTCTCAAATGAACGTGGTCTCAAATCAAGTGGTCTCAAATGAGCAGGTCTCAAATATCGTGGTCTCAGATGAACGTGGTCTCAAATGAATGGTCTCAAATGAATGGTCTGAAATGACTTGGTCTCAATAGTCATGGAACCGAACCAGATTGGTTGAATTGGTCACATGACAAGCCAAGGACTATGCATCCTTGGATTACCGGAGCGTCTTTGCCGTTTAACCTAAAAACCTAACCCAAATTCTAACCTGTGTCTGGTTTTCAAAACATATTAAAAAGTACTGTATCTTACATCAAACGTTTTTCCATGATAATGAAAAGAGTCATCTCTGTTAGCCGATCCGAAACAATAATGCTTAGAGCCCAAACGACATCCACTCGCACAGCAGGAATTCCCATTTCCCACTCAACCAGGTTCATCATTGATCATACCAACTGTTAGTGCTATGAACTCTGTGTTGTAAGTGTACAAAGCCGGATACACTACAGTTCAAATGAAAAAATAACCACAGCAGAGCTATATCTTCATCTTGGTGGCAAAATACACACTACTTTTCTTTTATTTCCGACTGAACATGCATAACAAAACATCAACACGTGATGTTATTTTATTTTTATGGATTGGGTCACAAAATGGTAGCGAGTTATGTTTGGATTGGAAGTGGCTGTAGGTCCGCTGACAGTGACACGGTTAGAATAAAACGCTGAGTTTGTCACAGTAGCAGCACTGTCATGGTGGTGAAGTAGACATGTCTCACTCACTGTGTGAGTGGTTTTCGCGTTGACTCTTGCCATGATCAGGCACCTTTCGTTTTGGTGGTAGTAGCTGTACTTTTCATCATGATTTGATACCGTTTTTTTAGGCCAACTTTTTTCAAAAGTTTTGAAACTTTTGTGTTCAGATTTGCGGTTTAGGTTTAGAGGTTAGTTTTAGGGCTTATTTTTAGTGATTAGGATTAAGGGTTAGGCTTACTATGTTTTTACTAAGCGTAGTGCTGTCTACTGCACACTTGTTCTTGTTGTCATGGATTAGTGCAGTGGTCACCAATGTGGTGCCCGCGGGCACAGAGTCGCTCGCAAGGACCGTGTAAGTCACCTGCTGGCCAGTTCCAAAAATAATATTAACATAATCAATGTCTTCACATTAGGGAATATCAATACTAAAATAATTAAAGGTAAATTGAGCGAAATTTTTATTTCATAAGTTGGTATCAAATTAGTAGCCCTTCGCATTAATCAGTACAAAAGAAGTACTGTAGCTCACAGTTTCAAAAAGGTTGGTGACCCCTGGATTAGCGTCATGTTACAAGCGGTAGATTAATAAGTTTTCAAAAATGAAGGTTCGCTGGTAAACCTATATAACCACTGCCTGTTTGTTTTGTATTAATTAAATTATGGCAGTGTCTATTTTGCTGCCAGGATGGCAGCAGCAAAAGGCTTGGTAGAAAGGAAGTAAATATAACTAAAAGATAAACCTACAACCTAACCCTAACCTTAATCCTAACCGAAGCCCTAAGCTAACCCTAATCCTAACCTAACCCTAACCTATGCCTAAGCTAACCTAAATGCTAAGCTAAACTAACCTATCCCTAAGCTAACCTAATGCTAAGCTAACACTAACCTAGCACTAAGCTAACCTAACCCAAATTCTAATCCCTAATACTAACCTAACAACACTAACTTGTAAAGGTAACACCTAAGCGGAGCCTGGAAAAAGGGAAAGAAAAAAACAAATGGAAGTCGTCAAGGCGAGAGTCGAACCGCCAACCATTGGCATAGAAGCCGTAACACCAAACCATTACACAACGAGTAGGACACTGTTCCTGACAAAGTGACCTTTTTCTTTGTATGGTGTCATGCCACAAGACCACATGTTCGACTGGCGGCACAATAGCTTCAGCCGATCTGTTGCCGCTAGCATCTTGGCAGTAAAATAGACACTACCTTAAATAATTTAGCCAGTGTCACATTGTGTCCCACCAGGTACATAGCACCACTGAATGAGATTGAACAAGTAGAGGTAGAGACAGATTATGAAAAGATTTAGCAGTAAACAGTAATCGAGTATGTGTCAAGTACATGAAAAACAAAATATATAAGGTGCAAAGTTGAAGAGTGAAGTATTTAGTTCTAGAAAAGATATTATTTCATTCGTACTGTCATGACATATGACATATAACCACCTATTGCACAACTAATATTGGTATTAGAGATAGACTGATATATCAGCCTGGCCGATATATCGGGCTGATATTTGGGTTTCACTGATATATCAGAATCAGCCAAAATGGTCCATTTTATCGGCCTCAGTAGGTGTTGATTATTTTTATATGAGATTTTTATATCAGCTAGGCTGATATATTATATCAGCTAGGCTGATATATTATATCAGATTAATTAAAATTCATAGCAAAATATTGAAATTGCTGCATTTTGAAAAATTTTAGCTCATAAATCCTAATTTTTGATGTTTTTGAAAAAATGTAAAGCATAAAATACATTACATTTTTTATAATTAAACAGAAAACATGATTTAAAAATTTTGGAAATATTGGTTATCAGTGCATGAATGGCCGATGTATCAGCCCTAATAAAGCCGTATCGGTCGATCTCTAATTGGTATCATGACATTGGCACCATAATAATTCAACTTTACAGAATTCTCCACAAATTAGCTTTCAAGAATGTGTTTGTGTTTATGACTGTTACTGCATTATTTTTTATTCTTATAAGGTTGTGTTTATGACTGTATTATGTTGATAATACTTTTTTCACAGCAAAATTATATAACGTTAAAACTTTCTACATTCTATTTATTTGAAATGTTTTATATGATGTTTTCATGTGTCCTTGCTTTAGATGGAGTCCTGTGTTAGTCAAACATCTTTAGCAATACAACATAGTAGAGTGAAACAAGAAATGTCAACAATAACTTTTGAAAATAATTCTTTAAGGTCAGTGATGTCCAAGAAAGAAAGTGGCAATAGGGATGTTCCAAATCCATGGCCATACTTGGGAAGGTTTTTTAAATTCCTTGGTCCAAAAAGGAATAATGCAAATTTGGAATTTCAGTGTTTACTTTGTAAACCTGTGTTTCATAAACTTTCAACAAGCAACAAGTCTCACAATAATCTGAAAAAGCATATTATAAGAAAACATGGCCCCATCCTTTGGCAATACCAAGAATGCATTGATGATTGGGTATTAGCTAGAAAACAACGCAAAAAAACATATAGTTTGTACCAACAAGAAAAGGGAAAGTTGAAAGCACAAGTTGATTCTGGCAAAGCTGGAGCTAATGGCGACTGCAAAGTCAAGAAAAATGTTCATGCAAGAAAGGTCAGTAAAATGATTTGTTATAAGATGATTAAATGATAATTGACATTATAGTTGGTTGATTTACTATTAAAACTAAAGGCAGTGACTATAGATACGCTTGTGGATCTTGAAATTTGAAAACTTGTTCATACGCCACCTGTGATGCAACGGTAATGCATGATGAGAGTGCAGTAGGCTTGGTAGAAATAAACTAAATGTAAAAGTTTAACCCTAACCGTAGCCCTAACCCTAATGCTAACCAACCCTAACCTAACCAACTATAATGTCACACTAATCCTTAAAGGTAGCACCTAAGGCTGAAAAAAGTAAAGAAAAAAATGAAAGTGGCCAAGGTGGGAGTCGAACCGAAAACCATTGCATAGCAGCTGTGACGCATAACTCTTAGGCTACCTGATCCACGCAGTTTGAATGACAAACTGACCCTTTTATTTGAATTGCGTCAGGCCAGACGTATCCATAGTCACTTCCAAAAGTAAAACATGGATCTATTGCTTATATTTATGAGTTACATGAAGACTCAACCTGAATGTAATTGGTATGGTTTAGTTATGTAATCCTACCTACATCTTCTTAGACTTGGTGTCACTTCTTGTGCTACCTATGTTGCGATTGGAAAGCCTGAGTGCAAGTGCGCAAAACTTCACACTGTGGCAGCAAGCAAAAATAGAGATCATGTGCCACAATAACTCTATTTTTTGCTTGTTTGCGCCACTTCCATATGGGTACTATTCTTCACGTGTATCCCATTCGTAGTGAATTGCATTCAATGCCATGGCGACCAAAAGGATGCAAAACCTAAATGCTCTGTGCATTTGATTAAGTCTTTCAATCAACTGAAGTTGACAAGCATGCTTGGCTGTACCACATCAGTGACCTGCTTACATTATGAAAAAGTAACCTTTTTGCAGGCCTTGCTCGAAATTTCCAACTAATTCCATTCAAATTGATGAAGCTTTTAGGAAGAATATGGTGCAAAGTCTCCTAAATAATTTAATCTTTAGCTGCCTATAACTTCTTAATTTTGTAATGGATATTACCAGTGCAAAAATAATTGAAAGACAGCCAATAGATCAAAACTAGATGCATTAATCTGTGGCTGGATGTATTAAACCAGGTTTTTGTATTGAGAATGAATACAAAAATTCCACATCAAGCCGTCTGAATGCTATAAGTGGTTGTTTGTAATAACTATGGATATATTAATCAAATTCTACTATATTGTTTGAAACATGTTGGACTTCAGTTCTACTTGAATGCATTACTTTGTAAGGCTATTCCTATTGGTTTGATGTAAAAACTTCTGCCAGATCTCCTAAAATTTTCACATGATGATGACAGTGGTGTTTCTGAGTTAGGCCTGGACAAACTACAGTCCACATAACACATACTACTTTAGCAAGCAGTCAGTGCAAGAATAGGAAGTGTACGAATATATCGTACACCGGTTCTCAAAGTGTTAATGCAAATAAGTTCATAACACCAGTAACGGTGAACAAAATGACATATTTATTGAAATGCCAAAACTGAAACTGCCAGTTTAGTAATTTCATGGACACTCATGGCACACATGCATTAAATGTTAAAGACCTATAATAATAATATATGTATGTTTCATGAATCAGAAATATGTTCTATAACTATGTTTACAGCCAACAGGCTTCATATTTGATGGAATTTAAATGCAATTTTCACTTTATGCCAATCTACACTCTCAAACTTGTGGAGTTCTAGCAGTTATGACTTTTGAATGTGCAAGGGTTAGTGATTTCAGTCCACATACCATTTTTGCAGTTAAATGACATAGAATCTGTGACCTCACAGTTGCTATGATTGATAAAACTTCAAATGGTTTCAACTTGTGTCGTCATAAGAACTTTTGGCCTTCTACACTAATACTGTGTAGCAGAGGTTCCCAACCTGGGGTGCATTTGCCTATCTGCAGGGTACATTTATTGTACATTTGCAACTAATTAAATTTGAGTCATGAAAATGGAGTATACCTTAATAGTTTCAAGATTCTAAAAGTTACATTAAAAATTCAGTAGAATTTTAGTATTTTACTCAGGCTTTTTGTCATAGGAAACTTTAGAGGTACATGCTCAGCTACCGAAATGCTAAAGGGGTACATCTTCAGAGAACGGTTGGGAACTCCTGCTATATAGGCTATGTGAAAACCTATTAGAATGCTAATTAATTGTGTCATAGACATCACACAAAGCTCTAAAACGACTTAATGTTTGATTTAAATCACTGATTTAAATTAAATGATTTAAATCAATCAACCCTGCCTCATACCAGTAACAATATCAAATAGGTTACATACAATCCTGTGCAGTCACCTATGCAGCTGTGTGCGATGAGCGTAAGCTGCATGGTTGTGCATACAACAAACAGTTACATAAACAATCGAAAGATTTTCGTTTGGGTGGATGTCGTATTAGGTAATTGTCTCAGATACCAATGGAAGAAATTCATGAAACTAGGTTGACATTTGATTGTTTACATTCCTTGGTTGTGCTATATATGGAAATTAAAAAACGATTTCCATTAGTGGCAGTTGTAGCCAGCTTAGGGGTATTAGATCCAGCTACAGCTTAATATCTCACAAAATATCAAAGTCCAATGACAAATGTGACCCTACGTTTTCCCCATATTGTGACTGAAGATCAGCTGGATTTTTTGGACAATGAATAAAGGCTGTTTTTGCAGTCGGAAGATTGAATAAAGGCTATTTTGGAAAGATGAATAAAGGCTGTTTTGGAAGATTATTCCTTATCCACTAAACCTATTTCTGATTTGTGGTGTTCTCTGCATACTATCAAAAATGGCTTAGAAAACTCAAATTTTGGAATACTGTCTGATTTTATGACCAAGCTTTCTGTTTTGCCACATTCTTCTGCATCAGTAGATTCACTTGTTAATCATTTCAAAACAAAAACAAACTCAGTAATAATTGGATACCTAAACCAGATGTCATCCACAGAGTAGTCACCAACGTTATGAAAAATGCCTTGAGCAACTGAAAAGTGATCTAAATGTTCATGCTGCAGAAGAAAGTTTGGAAGAGCAACTACTGTATAATTGAATTAGTATTTTAGACATTTCAACTCATGTAATTACACCAATGTGTCTTTTTGCAAAGTAAATTTATTTTGTTTTTTTTGTAAGAAAATGTACTTTGTTTGTACAATCTTTTTTTATTTTATTTTTATTAATTTGTGCTGGGAAAAATCTGTGTCAGATTAGACACAAACTTTTTTTAGGTCGGAAAATCTTGTCAAGTATTGTGATAATCCACATAAAACAGCCACTGCATAAATGATGTTTGCAGAACTGATGACCTAATTTTGCTGTCAGTGAAGTAAGGTTTGACGAGTAAATCAAATGCAAAACTCGACTAGATAGAAACTTTGATGTGACCACTAATTCACACGAAAGTTCATTCTTTATCAAGCGCAAATGCCTCATTTAATGTTTCCTGTGAAATATTACAAACGTATTACGTTCTTTTCAGGCACTTAGTCAACTGCATCCAAGACCACTATCTCAGACAAATGCAAATCATTTTGATCGAAGTTTGAAAGATACAGAGAGTGACTTGGAGCATTCAGTATCGTCCAACTCCACTCAAGATTATCCTAATCCTTGGCCGTACTTGGAAAGGTTTTGGAAATTTGTTGGCCCCAAAGGCAACTTTAAAAACTTGGAGTTTCAATGTCTACTTTGCAAACCTGTGGTGCACAAACTTTCAACAAGCATCAAGTCCCACCACAATCTGAAGAAGCATGTCATTAGGAGACATGGCCCCATGCTTGAACAGTATCAGAAATGCATTAATGACAGATTGTCTGGTCGAAAGCGACCTGCAAATGCGGATGTTTCGAACCAAACTCAAGATAAAAAAGTCAGGAGGCAAAGCTCTTCTGAAGATGCGCTGGAGAATGTATCTTACAATGAAAGTATTAAAAAAACGTATGAAAAAAAAGTAAGTCAAGCGTATGTGCCAAATGCATTTGTTAAAATTTATTTGGTTGAAAAAATTCTTGAAATGCCATGATATTGTTAAGTTGGGCCTGCAGTGGGGATTTTTATGTTAAAATGTATTGCCGGTAGTAATGTTGGTATGTTATTTTGTGTTGATTTAGCTGGTGGCATTTTTCATTGAAAACATGCTGCCTTTGGAGATCGTGGATTCCTCATCTTTAAAAAGTTTGATGAAAACGTGTTTCCCCGATGCAAAGCCAATTTCTAAACAGGATCTTGCGACAAGTATCGAAGAGAGGTTAGGTCTGAACTGATGTTTGTATATCTATGACCTTCTGCGTGATGCACTGTGCACGAAATAGCGGAACGCTGACGATTACGTTCTGCGATGTTTAATTTTCCTGCGAGCAGCAAATTGTTACTTGAAATTTTAGATACACGATGGAGAAGCGAAAACTGACAGAACGACTGCAAGATCAGCCCTTCGTAGCTACAACAGTGGACCTCTGGTCTGCAAACAAGCATACCACGCGGTATGTTGTGAACTTTACGAAATTGTTTGATTTTTTGTGAGGCTCGTTGGATTTTCAGCTTATTTGTCATTGTTTGTTATTTTTGTTGCTGAAACGTCACAGCGTCGCACAGCAGATCTGCGGTGAGTCTAAATCGCGTGCTTTTCATTCAGGTTTCATTTAGGCATGGCTGTTCACTGGATCGACCGGGCTTCTCTCACCAGAAGGAAAGCTATCCTGGCGTGCCGAAGAATCGCAGGACGTCTGCCTTGTCATGCGCTTGCAAAAGAAATCGATGACATTCACTGGGGGTTCCAGATTGGAAGTAAAGTCTCAAAAATCACGGTTGACAACGGTTCAAACTCAACGAAAGCATTCAAGTACGCGTGAGATTGTAACTGACTGCAGTGACGTTTGTGGGTTCTTTGAATGCGAAGTTGTTGCGAAATGGTTTTAAGATGATTTATCCATTGATTTTAAGATGAGCAATTAAAATCCATATGATTTGTCCAGTTGTTGCGAAAAGATGTTAAGATGATTTATGCGAGAAAGATAATAACGACACTCTTACCTTTCCGAAAATTTTTCAGTATCTTCGGGAATTTGATCGGAGAGTCTGAGAGTGATGGTCTTCCGGCAAATGACTGCGACGATTACTCCGCAGACGAAGACCACGTCGACATCCATCAAGTGACACGCCTGCTGGAAGGTGACTCCGCTAATTTTAAAACCTGTGCCTCGAACGTGTTACGCGCATGCGCACTAAACCAGCTACGTTCTAAGCGCAGAGTCGAATGACGTTTCCAGCAGCAATCGCGCGCTGCCGACGCATCAGCGATGCGCCGTTCACACTCTCGTCCTCACTGTCACCGCCGACGCGGACGACGCGCTAGCCCTTTGCGACAACTACAAGAGGTTTTACCGGTCCGCCTTTGCGAAGGCGCAGGACCTATGGAACAAGCAGTCAAGGTAATCACTTGAAACTGTGTTGATGAGGTTCTCCACAAGAACCGCAGAAAGCGCCCCCGTGTTTGGTGGTTTTTCTGGTTCTTCCCCTTTTGGCGCCGAAAAAGCTTAGTTTAGAAACGCAAAACGTTGAACTCCCTTTTTTGTCACTTATATGCTGTTTTTTTTTCGGTCATAGACCAAATTTTTTAGTGACCGAAAAAATAATCATTTCGGTCAGAATTTCTGAAAATGCAGTCTAATGAACACTGTTACGGCGAATTTTAATGCAACTGTGAGACAAACGACCGAAATGTTTCAGTGACCAAAATATCTCAGCACAAAATGACCGAAGTGACTCAGCGAAAAAAGCCCAGGTTGTAAGCGCTGCATTTCAACAGTCGTTCGACACGCATCATTGAGCAGTCACCCAGCTGTAGTACGCGGCCAGCGCACCGTGACGATATGCAGGGAATCGTGATATTTTCTGAATGGTTCCTGGTGGTGGCCAGGGACAGCATCGTGTTGTGGAAGAAGCAGTTTCTGTGCAATACCTTGAGACTCTTCCACGCATCGGCACTGTAGCAGTAATCCAGGTTTGATCCGGTTCTGTTCCCATTAAACGGGGCTGGCCGTATTTGCCTCCTTTCTGACATGATTAGCTTGACTACATCTTCCTCGATTAAAGGCGCAACAAACCAATCCATCGAATCCCCTCTTGTACTTGCCTGTTTGTTTTAAAAGTTACTTATTATCAGGAGTGTTCAGGCAATGCTGCTCTGTAATCGAGCGGTGTATGCGTGCGTTTGAGAGTTGCAACAGAATCAACCGCTTTTCGTGCGGTCAATTGTGTGAAGTAGCGTAGTGCGATACAGGCCCGTATAGCCATTAGCCACGGGGGGCATTCGAGGGCAATACCCCCCCAATTTGGTTGTGCCCAGAAACTTCTTTATGAAAACATAAGAAAAACAAAAATATTTTCCACCGGAAAATGTGTTTTGCCCCCCCCCCAAACCTTTAAACCTGGCTACGGGCCTGGTGCGATAAACAGATTAACACGACGTGCAACGGTTTGTCCAGTGCAGTGGTGCTCAATACGTCGATCTTGATCTGCCAGTCGATCTCAAACGTACTGTGCGTAGGTCGCATAACACACCTTCGGCGCCGGTAGACGGGCATGTCAAAAATTGTACGTAGTTAATTGTGTTGTGCAGTATGGGTCACATGTGGCTATGCGAGGTACATATCAACATACATTGTAAAAATAGTTCTCGATATATTTATTAACAAGAAAATGCGTTGCATTTTTGCAGTAGGTTAGATCATTTTGACTTGTTCAATTTATAAGCAGCTCGCACGCTGACAAAGTGCGAGCATCCCTGGTCCGGTGCAGTGACCCGACCCCCCCTGTTCCACGGCAGCAATCCCAAGGCTTCGGGCCAGATCCGAGAGGAGATCGGCGCGCTGCTGTCCACGCCTATACTCGCGCAATGGAACTCGATTTACGACGCCGTCGCTTGTCTCGCGAACATATTCGACGACTGCGACCGATCCGAGGGCCTCAGGCGAGCCTGCGCCAGCCTGAAAGTGCCCCCCTTCAGCAAGGGTGAGTGCCGGAAGTTAGAAAGTTCTCCTTCGGCCTTGCGCCAAGCACTTATTGTCTTCGAACGCGTTCGGAGATCGAACTTGATTATGACAAGGTGTTATTGTTTTTGTTCAAACCGATTCGGAAGCTTCAGCGACGTCGGGAGTGAAAAATGTACGTGATCTGGTTCGATAATTATATCGAGTCGTAGTCGGTGCCAGAGGCGCGAACCCACGCGGTCAAAACACATTGATAAGACTCGAAATGCCCAAGTCAATGTTTTTCAACCGTTTGCTGCAGTGGAACCTTCCGCAAATGTTTGTGTTGCTCATTGAGTTCCATGCAATGATCCAAGTGTCTATATCGCTACAAACGCATAGAACTATGGTTGCGTATTTCGTCCCAGCAATTTCCGTCTGTTTCGGCGGAACCCTGGTGGCCACTCACGGCACCCTGAGGTTCTTCGGAACCCCGGTTGAAAAACACTGACCTATAGTGACCTACTCGCCATATTTAAACGAATCTCTCCTCCACATACGAGTTTCGAATCCGTGCGTTAAAGTTAAAAAACAAGGATTTCGTGTTCATTCTTTGTCACAAACTTTCTATAGCTCAAGGTGCCCAGTTAACATGTGTTTCGTTAGAAATTGCATGGAGATGGGGAATAAACTGATAAATGGCAGGAATCTATTAATCATTTAGTGCGCCTGGCCTGTCGCATTTGCGAAAAACTCGTTCTTTTTCATGTTCTTAAAAATAAATGAGAAATCCTACACCAAGGGCTCATATCTCCGCTAACGGTTGCTTTTATTAGTTGCCTTGACTCCTTTTCCTCCGTAAACCTTTTCTGTGCAGTTGGCGTTCCTGATTTTCACACTACGCCATAGAACGAAACAATAACGATGAACTCGCGATTTGCTCTGTAAAGCGATTTGTTTTGCTTTATTCCGCTCGCATCATCTCAGTTCAATGGCTTCCAACCTGTTAAGCTCTCACTAAAAAAAAAAAATTTTCCACACGTTCATAAGGAAGACACGAAGGGTTGCTTTCACAAATTTGCAAATATTTCTAGTGTGTTATCTGTGCCCACGTTCTAGAACGAATAAGATTCAACCGAGGTTCTGACGTTGCTAAGCCCGTCTCCATTTCGCCAACAAGCCCAGGAAGTCTGCCCCTGCTTTTGCTGTTGAGTACTGTCAAAGTGCAAATTTCGTATTCGCAGGACCATGACGATGCAAATGGAAATGTTATTTCGACGTCTGTTTGCACTGACGATTGGATAAGGTTGTACAGCAGGACAGAAAGCTAAAACTCATCTTAGGTCTATGTGCCTCATGCCTGGCTGGCGAAGGAGTTTAATGCACTTGTATTAAGTTTAATGCAAACCGAAGCAATTCCCAGAAACTAATCAGATTAAGAGGATTTTCTGTCATTGCGCACTCCCTTGCCCTCAACACCAGTAGGCGTGCAAGCCGACATGGCAGTCTTCTAAGCAGTCAGTGAAAAGTTTATTATGACGCAACAGTGGCGACGCACCACGACCCGCCATACTCCCCACACGACTTCAGGAAGGCTACTATAATTTACATTACTGTTGCAGTGGCACAGATAGTAATGAAAAACACGAACAACTACGAATATTTGAAAATTTCTTCGAAGCACACCTGAAAATCCTTCGCTGCAAACGGGCGAAGGAGTAACCGGCCGGGTTTGCAGCTACAAAGGGGCGAGCAAATTCGAGTGTTCGGCCGCGACTACAGGCGTCGGAAGAACGGGGAGGGGGGCCTTGACCCCTGGATTTTTTATATTTCTGTAAATGTTTCAGTAGCAAAAATCTCTTAGTTTCTAGTTAGAAACATAAAATTTCACCACTGTTGGCCCAACCAGCTAAAAATGCCTTTGGCCACCCCCCTGCCTTTGGCCACCCCCCCCTGGCAAAATGCACTATTCCCCCCTCTGGAAAATTCTTCCGGCGCCCATGGCTCCATGGTTCCAATCAGACGTGGGGGTAATCGATTACAGTTTTGTGAGTAATCGTAATCGATTGAACTGACCAAAAATGAAATGTAATCGCAATCGATTACATTGCCAATTTAATCGTAATCGACGATTACTTTCACGATTAAACTTGGAAATCTTCACTATACATCACTGCGCGATGAACCGCGGTTTTGGTGGCTATATTTTCTCCTTTATCACAGTTAGTTATAATTATGTTTGAGGGGAGGCCATTAGCTCGTCTGTGTGCGTTGAATCCAGATAGTACAGCGGCAAGCACAGCGTTTGTAGCGAATTTTGGCTTTGTTCCATCTACTCTTCCTGTTGGCCGCCAGAAGTAACTTAGTGACTTTAGTGAGACGTAGCAACAAAAATAAGAGCATCACTTAAAAACGGGTCGACTCTTCGGCTACGCAGAAGAGTTAACGGTACCCTTACGATAACTCTTTTTATCGAATTACTCCATTTCACTTTGGCAAAGCTAGACTTTTTCCGCTGCACGTTACGGTCTGTGGCAAACCATGTGATCGCCTGAGACAGAAGCCACGCCAAACGCGATGAGTAATTTTGTCA
>Ga0210059_1010715_pt1 | contig 14118 bp, 7 predicted proteins | sample Ectturendosymbi2_FD_188042 | JGI IMG/M metagenome (GOLD analysis project Ga0210059, IMG submission 188042) | Ecteinascidia turbinata endosymbiont from Florida, USA - Sample 2 (SPAdes) (version 2) | ecosystem: Host-associated > Tunicates > Ascidians > Unclassified | place: Key West, Florida... | reverse complement strand
CGCTACCCTCTGGAACGACCTGCCGCAGGAAGTGCGAGATGCTGCGAACCTCTCCTCGTTCAAAAGACTGCTCAAAACTCACTTTTTTAATTCTGCCTTTCCTCAAAATTGTCGTTCAGTGTGTTCTTAGTGTATTTTAACGTATTTTTTAATTCGCTTTGCATGTCACTTCCGCAACGTCATTGTTCAGGGCCTTAGAGCGACATATCGGATTTCGGCGCTTTATAAATGCATGAATTATTATTATTATTGATATTTCGATGGTTGAGATGGTCAGTAACATTACCTAAAATTCCAGGTCAAATTGCTAGTTGTTATCATATGAAAGAGGTCTTTCCTCAGGTGGCTCATTTTTTACTTCCGGAACATCATGAACAGTTTGTTTCAAGATGGTAACTGGTAACTCACAAGGGTTTTGTACGAACAAAAAGCCGATTAAATATTGAGGATGTTTACCATCTTGCGTTATTACAAACACAAAGATGCGTCTCTTGAAATCATCCAATGTGCAAAACTTGGCGCATGCGCTATAGGTTGGCCACCCTGCCCTACAGCACTAGCGCTGGTTGTGGCAAGACCTGACGAGAGAAAGGAACAAGCGGGTGTCAAGGGTGTACGGAGTCTGAAATTTTTGACTCCGACTCCACTCCTGCTTCGGCTGAATATACTCTGACTCCGAAACATTTTTAAATTTTGGACTCCGACTCCTGCTTAAACTCCAAAGTGAATTCTATAAACTTTTGACAGTGTCTAAACAACCGTATCCGGTTTTCGCTTTAAAAAGACTAAAAAAGCGCAACAAACGAAATTGCTGACCTCTTCAAAATATGTGACCTCTTCTTTACATGTCAGTTGCTTCTCAAATTAAAGGATTAAGGTGAGTATTAATTTTTTGTAACCTTATACCCTAAATCCTAACCATTAACCTCAACCGTAAACCCTAACCCTCAACACTAAACGCTAACCCTAACCTAAGACACTAACACTGAACCCTAACCCTAAACGCTAACCCTAACCTCAAACACTAACAAGTCCTAACCCTAAATGCTAAACCTAACCCCACTCCAAAAGCTTAATTGTAAACCCTTGTCTGGTTTTCGAAATGTACATCACCAGTGGTCCAAAAATTTTGACATACAATCTTGTGTAAATGCATCAAAAGAAACATCAAATACAACAAAGGAGTGACTCGAACTGACAATTGTTTAGTCACTTCTCACTCGACCATATTGACAGTAGTGAGAATTTCTCCAACTCAGTTTTATATCCGGCAGAACGGTCTTTGCGGGATACGGTCTTTTTGTCCGGGACACGGTCTTTTTGTCCTTCGAAACTGAAAACTGGATACGGTTGTTGAGAAACTACCTAAACTTTTTATGTGAGATAGATTTTATTGGCCAATAGATTTTCAACGTATCACCAGGAACAAGAAATTATCCAAATCTTTACACACATGAAACTCACCAACGTAACCTTACTTACATCCAAGTTATATTAAAATTTTTGGTCTTCCTGTGAAGTAGTTTTACACATTTGAAGTTTACATTATAATATGCTTTGTAAAAAAACAGCCTGCAATAATAATAATCAATAATAAGCAAAAACTACCCTCATTTTCAAGAAATGACTTCGGCTCCACTCCGGCCCTTCCTCAACAAATCAACTCCGGCTCCACTCCTATTTTCGAAATTTGTTTCACTCCGACACTCCGGCTCCTGTACACGACTGGCGGGTATACTTTGCATTTAGGATCTTAAACAGGCCCCGACAAATCGTGCTATAAAAAACAACGGTGCAACTCGATCTGGTAAATTTTATGCTGTGTTGCCAGCTTTTTGTCCCATTAATATTCTGTCATTACGATTAATGAAGATTTTTGCAAATGATAGCTTTTTGCCTAGTTTTTGCTTTGTCTTCACTATTTGTCTTCACTAATGCAACAGTTCAAGTGTTCAATCTTGACCTAAAATTCAAAGTGGGGATAGCTTCACGCGAAACAACTAGAATAGAATCTTAACTCTATGATAGTTAATGAATTCCAGGATTCAAAGGTCTTGACGTCAAGTCCGCGACGTCACAGTCATAAGAAATTTTCAAGGTGAGTCTATAAACAAATATATGCGTGGCCCGAGTCAGCTTTCGGCGCCCATTAACTCCCAGCCCGCTCTTCGTATCTATGCTACCAAGAAAGGTCTGAATGGGGGGCGCCAAAACTGACTTCGTCCCCAGGCGTGGGAAACCCTAGGTACGCCACTGATTGGAACATGGAACTATTAACCTTCCCCAATCTCCAGCCCTCAACTAAAGGCCTTTGGCACCGTAGATTTTTCCTACCTTTACTACCAAAACAGCTTTTCAGTTTCAAACGCGGATTAAGCACGGAAGGCTAAACGAACAGTACGTCAGTCTTCTCTGCATGACTTCAGATTCCCAACCTCTTGTCTTTTTAATTCAACATTTGAATAAATTGAAAGAATCTTTCGGCGCTTGCCGTGATGGAGTTCAAACTGATAGGGGAGAACGGGGTATGTTGAATCATATTTTTCCTTTTTTGCAATTGATGTTTTGGTGTAGGCACTAGAAACCTAAAATTGGGTCATTTGGCAGTTAAATCCATTTAACACATTTACACGCAGGTTGTTTGACATAGCCTTTTATATTCTTAGCATAAATTGAAAACGAAAAACATCATTTTTGCGGTTCAACATACCCCATGCGTGGGGTAAGTTGAACCAGGTACTGGGGAAAGTTGAACCAAAACTAAGATCTGTCACAAAAGCGAACTAATGCAGAATGAAATGTCGGAATATTCACACTTGCGTGAACGTATTCAAAAATATTGAAATCCGTCGTAAACACTTCTAACCATTGATGCATGAGGAAGTGGCGGAGTAGGCCTACTTTCACTAGAGTAAATTTGTCTGATTTTTTCAGTCCGATGGAAATGCATGTTTCTTTTGTCTTTTTGTCGTTCCAGTGACTTCTGGTAACGGGAGTATCTTTACTATGTCACGTCTTGAAAAAGAGCACCTTTCACCAAGCTTGAAAGTGACGGCTGCTCTTCCTGTTTAGGGTCATTTCTTCCTCTTTTCAAAAATTTCCTTCGCATTCTCCAATTACGTCATCAATACTCCCAATGGGTGTAACATAAGAAAGAGTTATTTTGCCAGTGAAGCTCACAGCAGGGGCAGATAAAGCCAGTATGGTTAGGGGGGGGGGTGATTTCAGTGATATTTAGTTAGTCAAGTCTCATTACTGTGTCACTACTGTAAGAGATATGAAGTATACATCACAACACTGCTGTGACAAAACAGTGGGTGGCAAAATGGCCTTAAAATCGTGACTGCCGAATTGTGCAAAATCATGGTGATAAAAGTTATTTTGGTATGTTTTTGGGGGAGCGATAGCCCCAATTGTCTTTTTTGATAGAATGCTTTTTGATAGTTCCTTCACATGTTTTGCCAAATCATTTTCCATTCCATCACTAAACATTTTGAGTTCATCACTTAGAGCATCATAACCATAAAGATGGTTCGCTACTGATGCTTTTCGGTCAATGAAACGTTTTGCGTACCACGATTAATTTCATATTGGCTTGCAGCTTTTCAAATTAAAGTGCTTTTTGCTACAGCGTCTGAAGCGGCTGTCATAAAATCTTCCAAAACAGAATCACGCTTTTGTTTATTTTTGTATTAAACGAATTTTTGCAATTGCAATGATTAAAAATAACAGTAGCTAAATTAAATAAACAACAACTAACGACTTGGATCAAGTGGGGTAAGTTGAACCATGGTTCAACTAGCACGACTTGAATGGTTCAACTTACCCCGAAGGAGAATTTCAACTTGGAATTTAATTTATATCAGAGCCTTAATATCCAGCTGTACTAACACAAGGTGATGAACTGTGATGGACCTCCGCTTTGAAGAAATAACGACATCAAACAAATATACCTTTCCCACTACGAATTATGAAACAGCAAAGTACATTTCCAGTTTTTCACTTTGAGCCCACGAAAACACTTCCAACCTGGCAGCTTTCTGCACCAAATAATTTTGGATCTGAGTCATAAACCAAAATGCATTCCTAACAGGCTCCGAATAACAGGTGTCGCACATCAGTCTCTGGACCGCTTCATTTAGCTAAAACTGGGGTGATTCAACTTACCCACCGGTTCAAGATACCCCGTTCTCCCCTACATTTACAAGGCCATATCGTCATGGCTTCCATATTCCAAAACAGATTTTTTGTACATCCTTGTTCTATTCGTTACGTGCCGTCGTTAACCAGCAAGCAAGAATAGTGGAGTTCAGCTCCATTAGTGCAAAAGAGTGGAAATCCACAAGATCGTTGTATTGGTAGTTTTGCGTAGCATGACAGTCTGAATATGCAATAGCGCTTGTTGTGGCATGTTGCCGTACAGCGTATTTCTTTTTCCATAAAAGCAACAGGTTTTGTAGTGCAACTGAAAAGAAGGCGAGGGGTATTTGTCCTGCCAAAGCATTTCAAAATTACCATTGAATTGGCAAAGCATCACAAAATGACATGCAGCATGTAAAAAAATTGTTCTTGAGACATCTCTGACGTTTGAGATGTTGCGAGACATATTAGCATAGAATAAGCCAGGAGTGCACAACCTGCGGCCTTCGATAAAAATGTGTGCGGCTGTGTACATGTAATATAAAATATAGGTTACGGCGGCCGTGCATTATAAAATTCATTGTCTACTGTATGAGGATACTCAGCAGAAAGAAAGGCAAACAGACGTATGAAAGCATGCTAGCAGTGGCGTAGCCAGCCCAAAATTTTCGGGGGCAAAATAGTTGACTTCAGGCGAGCGGCAGAATTTTACCCCCTGGCTACGCCTTTGCAGACTAGGCTCAATGTGTAGGAGCAGAACAGAAGCAATGCAGAAAAATGAAAAAAATCTCGAACTCACTAGCGGCCGCAATTCATAAAAATGAACGTAATGCAGGCGGCTATAGCGAAAAGATTGTGCATCCCTGATGGAGACAGAGGAAGCTTTTCAAGAGACATTATATTACGTATCTAGTGTCTTAGAGAACTGACATGTGAATTGTGCGTATTTCAGTGTACAAACCTTCAAACCGATTCGATGCGAATTGAACGAATGCGGCTGCATCGTACATGGTATTTTTTAAATTAAGTTCGCGAGATCCGTAATATGTGCGTTACCAGGATATAAGATAACAGTTATTTTATGACAGTTGTGCCATGGCTTGGATAAAGCAGTTTCGGAAACGAAAATCTGCAGTAGAAGGTGATGAAATATTGTGCAGAAAACAGCAAATCAATGAAACGTAAAGTCTGCACTGAGTTGTCACGACATCGCTAACACAAGGGGTAGAGGAACCGCTGGGCCGCATGGGCATAGACCCCCCAACTTCTTAATTTCGAATTTTGCTGAAATAAGTTTCAGCAACACAATTCGTATCGGGTCCATTGTTATAGTAAATCGTCAAATAAAAAAATGCGGCAGAATTTTAGGAGTATTTTGGCAATATTATTTGTCATATATTATTTGCAATTTGACAAAATTTCGTAAATGTTTGGCAGAGTACACCGTGCACAATCTGGTCACCCTTCTCAGCCTCGCTCACCATTTAGTGTTGTCAAACAGTGTTGCAAGATGGTGTAATACTACAGTAATTTTTACAAAAATGGTGTAGTTTTACATGCTTGTGCGGAGGAAAAAATTGCGTGCTACACTATCGCAAAATTGGTGCAAATGCTACAGCAAAGCGGTCATTTTCGTGCCTTCGACGGCTGAAGAACTACTTGACAAAAATTTTAACCTAAAGCAATTGAATCGCAGGTGGTTTTACACATTCACAAACACCCTATAAACCCCACGTACGGCAGATTTTTTGCTGAATTTTGCACAACCATAACTCGCCAGCCGAATGAGCTAGCGAGCTGTTCAAACCCTCTAAAGATGGGGGAAGTCTTCTACTATCGATTAAAAAATTGCAAAATCTTGGATTTGGGGTTTTTTGTTGATGACATCATAATAGGAGCACGTTTACGCATTTTTGGCCGAGGTCAGCGGGCCCAGGGCGCAAACCCAACGAGCCATTTATGACTCAAGTTTTTATTGGAAACTAGGCTATAATACGAATCTTTAGAGCCCTTGGTTGATATTCTAGCGTTTCTGACCAAAATTATAGCTGAAAAAACAAACGTTTGGGACAATTTTCAAAATAACATCAAAGGTATGATTTGCCCATGTTGGGCAAGTTTTGTTCAGCCATAACTCAGTAGCAGATGGAGCTAGAGAGCTGTTCAAACCCTCTAAAGATGCGGAAAACCTTGTAGTTGCGATTTTTAAAAATTGGAAGGTTTCAGATTTTTGTTTACGCTGGAATGATATTCACTACATTATTTGAACTTTACGATAAGAAATTTGCGCAAAGATTTTTGCAAACAACGTCAGAGATTATTTTACAAAATGTTTGTCCTGATAAGAAAATAGCACATTGATTTTTGGAAACACGTTAAAAAGTTTTTTGTTAAATTTCATTGGAAAATGCGACAATGAAGGCCTGAACATTACGAGAAAGCACGACAAACGAATGAAAGTTGAACTACATTGAAGAACAGTTAAACAAACGCTGGCTGCAACAATCATCAGTTCTGTATGTGTTTTTTTTTTTGCTTATGGGCGAATGTAGCATTTTCGTCTTTGCCGTATTTTTCACGGTCCTGACTCATGGTTTTCTACTGCACCACCTGAAAACCGCATGTTTGAAATGTTTCCCAGCAGTTTATGAGTGGCTAGATCAGAGATGACCGGGTATTCATGCAGTAGAAAAATGCAATAGAAATAAACTCTGAAATGCAGTAGAAATAGATTCACTCCAAGCTTACTTTTAATTTTTTCTAAACTTTACAAAAACTTGCATATCTGATTTGTTAAGCCATTTTTATTCGTGACCCCAAAATTAAATTTCGCGACCCGAAATGTGGTCACGACCCGTAGTTTGAGAGGCCCTGGTCTATATCATATTTGTGAATTGTATTGTCAACTTTTAATAGTTAGTTAATAACCTAATCGTTTTTAGGAAACAGGTTTAGAGCAGGTGGCGTACAAAAACGTCGCGCTTCATAGCGTTTAATGTCGCATTTCATAGCGTTTAATGACATAAAATCCAAGCATTTTTCAAACGCGTTGAGGGACTCCACAGCCTTTACGTTATCAGCTGCATACGTCAACCAGTCGCTCAAGAATTGGATAAGGTCCATATCGTAGGCTGTATGCTCGCAAGTGTTGTAGACCTATTTCGGGAGTCGGTGTCTTAGAGCAAACTTTCTGCTCGGCTTCGATTGAATGTGCGTTGGTGTACATCAGAAGTGTGTGAATGTAAAAAGCGCAATCTTAACGGCAGTCACGATTGCTTCTTGCTCAACTGCAATATTGGCTGCTAAAGCGTACTGCTGATCTTGCATTTGTACTAGCATCGAGAATTTCGAAAACGTTTTTTCAAGAAAGTATTAAGATCAAATGGTGGCTTTCATCCAAAGTACTGTAGAAGCTTGGAACTTTATTTAAAAAAACTCTAAAGCTTGTCAATTAAATGAAAATAAACTTTGTATTTGCCGGCTTAAATCTGAATACAATTATTCAGAGAAAAAAGCGCCAGAAAAACGTTTTATGGACAATGCTTGCAAAAACAAAGGGCATCAAATATTTCAATGGTGAGACGTGGATGTTGTTTGACCACTACTATCAAAATTTCTGGCTACGCGTCTGAATGGAATCTGCCATATATTGCAAAGACGGTGATATAAAATATGTGTTCGTACGTTATGCAAGTGATAGCGTGACTCGAGTCAATGACTCGACTCGACTTGAGTCAAGCTTTTGGTGAGTTGATTCAAGTGACTTTGAGAAATGCTAGTGACTCGCCTCGAGTCGCGTTTTTTACCAAATGACTCGACTCGAAGCACAATCAATGACTCGAGACTCGAGTCAGAATTATTTTCACAAATCTCCAAACATCTCATTGACAAACACAGTTCGTTTGCACAGAAACATGAGCATTTCTTGCTTCACTGATTATCAGTATTGATGCAAATCTTTTGTTTTGACTGCATCTCTTAATGGTGCTACTGATACATTTTAGGTATCAAGTGTTCCACCTGACACGGAGTTAGAGTCGAGACCTTGCTTTTCATTGAGGGGCCAGCAGGGCACAACGTATTAAACACATTATCGCGATTTAATGCAGCATTTGCATCAGTGCCGTGGCAAGGCAGCCCCGTACACCTCGGTCGGGGGGGGCCGACCATTCGTAGGGGCCCCACAATATATATTGTATTAGTAAGTTAGAGCCATCTCTCTACCTTTGACTTTTACTCTTCTGGTATTTGCCCTCAATGCAGAGTCGGTAGATTAAGCATGTAATATCATGATTCGTTAATTTCGAAAAAGAATTGCGGACGTTCGGACGCTATAGCAGTTTTTGTAAAGTTGTGGTTACGTCAGAACAAGGTCAATTGTTAATAGTCTTGACCTTCGTCACTTAACTTCGCTTGCTTCGCCCTTGTCCGTTGAAATTCTTGGGGAAATTTAGGTCATAATGAATGTGCTGTGGAGTGTTGTGGAATCGCTTTGTAGCAGAGGTGATTACAGAGCCGGAGTGCCGGTGTGGACTCCGGAAAGAGTATACGATTTTTGCCGAAGCCGGAACAGGACCTGGAGTCGGATTTTTGAATGAAAACTGGACCCGGAACAGGAGTGAGAATTTCAGTTTTTACAGCAGTCGGACAATTTATTCTATTAAATTTAAACTTTCTCTGAATGGCAAATTGTTAGATTAATATATTCGCTCTATTCTCTTGGATAAATTTATTGGTCAGTCATTAGTTCAGGCTGTTGAGGGTGAGGGACAGTGTTGCCAACCTTGCGGTTTTCCCGCGAATTTGGGCTTGCTTTTTTGTGGAATTGCGGGTTTTTTTGAAGACTTGCGGCTTGCTTGTTTTGGGGCTTATTTTAATTGAAATTCGCTTGTTTTTCGGGGTTGTTTTTCGCAGATTTCTCTTTTGCGGATTGCTTTTTTTTCAAATTTTATGAGACATTTGCTGTTTCAATATACTGCTAAAGGCATATTGAGCGTGTTTTTATAAAAAAATTTTCATTTTGGACCTGTTTCTTCGGATTTGCCACCTTGCTTTTATATTTAATTTTCTTGCTGGTTTTTCGTTTTGTTGAATTTTCCTGCCAACGCATGTTGGGCTTGTTTTTCGGTGAAATTACCGATTTTTGGCTTGTTTTTCAAATTTACTTGTTTGTTTTTGCAACATAACCTGGCATCACTGGTGAAGGAGGGTGGCAGACTGGCGGTCTGTGTTCTGATCTGACTGGTGCATAGCTGCTGCTCAACTGCCCTATCACAGGACGTCAGTTACTGGAAGTTTTTACCTCTTTGCTGGGTCGTGTTTTGAGCAGTATTCACAATTTGTTAGTTTCAGTGAAATGTAGAAGACAATAACAACAATGCATGTAATATGTACCTTTACAATGCAGCAACGCCAACAGCAGTGCAGTTTCAGTCAAGCTAGCAGACACGCAGCTCAGGCTATTCCTAAACATGTCTTTACCATCTTGCAAGTTCAAATACAATAAGAGAAATAAATTAATTGTGTGAATAAGGGGGTATGAAGTGTTTTCAATGCAGCCAACGTGGCTTTATTTGTACATGCTAAAGTGAAAAGATAGCAGTAGTTGTCTTGTTCTTGTTTCATTGTGCTTGTGCCTAAATCACAAAGAGTTAAACAAAAAAGTTAAACAAGACTTAGTTCAGGCCAGAGCTGAAAGAGTCAAATGAGATTTGGTTCACATGAGAACAACTTATGTTTCTATTTCTTGGTTTCAAGTTTGGTAGCCTAGTGCATATTTTGCCTCATGGAGCAAAATGAGATGTACAATACACAAAAACACAAAATGAGTTAGGATTTAAAGTTAGGGAAAACGTGCAGTTGACCAATACAGACAAGAAACCACTACCTGCTTGCCAGAACTAAAAGCATGACAATAATCATCCATATTGGCTAAAGGCAAAATAGTTCAAGCAGTTATTTTACCTCATGTGGCAAAATAGACTCTGCTTTCAAGCTTTCGGAGTGTAAAACAGGAGTCGGAGTGGAAATTTCCAATGAGCGCCGGAGCAGGAGCAGGAGCTGGAGTCACTTTTTTAGGAACAGGAGCAGGAGTCAAAAGAAGTGACTACGATCACCTCTGCTTTGTAGTTGGGTACAGGTAGAGAGACTAGGTTTCTACTTCTAGTTCAGCGTTAAAAACGTTTTCGTGAAAGCTGCTTAAAACAGGTTATGTAAAGTTGAAACGAAGGAAGGCTGTTGTGTCAGTTAATTATATATATGTCTGTCCAGACTGTGTTAAGACAGTCTAATTTAAAGTTTCGACCAGAAAAAAACGGGTGTAATCTCGATAAGTTTAACGGTCGCTTGCTCGATCTTAAAAAGCCTCTTCAGATTTGATCTCACTTGCTACATGTCGTGAGGAAGATGGATGGTGTCAGATTCCATTAAATTCGTTCTTATTAGAAGTGAAAGCAGAGGGAGTGTTGGGAAGCAGTTAGTTCTACGCACTGCTTCCACCTATGACCTTTTGGTGAAAGCACCAAGTTGATTACAGTGAGACTGACTGTTGAAATGATGAGGCTGTACAGCGACCACCAGGTGCTCTGTGATCGTGGGGATGCAAATCACAAACATTAATGAGACTGCCGGTTTCACATATTGTCGTATACCAGGGGTGTGCAACCTTTATTACTGAAGGGCCAAACGCAATTAAACAGATTAGATCGCGTTCCGGAATCCAGAATTGCGATTATAAAGCAGGTTGTTGGTTTCAAAATAACTGTAAAGGTGTTTATGGATTAGCTTTTCAAAAACTTTAGATAGAGAGGGAAGAATAGAAATCGGTCTGTAATTTTTTACATCATGCAAAGAACCGGATTTGTGAAGATTTGTGAATTATTGTCCCCTTAACAAATTCTAGTAGGCTATTGAGCAGTGGAGTGGCGTATGGTGGTTAGTGTAACTGGATACACGCTGTTTGTGACGTCACAATATGGCGTGGTGCTGAGTTTGGCGTTTCTTTGGCGAAGTTTGTGGACACAGCGTGCATAATATTCTACACACACTCTCCTTACTTGTTAATGTAGCCTACAATGTCTCACTGTAGGCTAATATACTGTACATAAATTGTTCAGCGTTCCAAATGAGGAGACTGGAGCAAAACACAGCACTCAGCGATAAGACAGAGCAGTTCATAACTGCAAAAAATATCCGGCAATAGTAATGGTTTATTGTTTCATATGACTCAGCCAACAAGCAGAAGCACCATAAAAGCCATCACATGCAGTAAACCAACCATTAGCAAACATTAGAGCAAATGAAAACACAATAGCACAATAGCTGATCAGTGCAAACGAAGAGGGGAGCTGTGTCAAATAGGATTGGCGAAAGACCGTGGTGGTCATCTAGTCAACCAACCCTGTTTATCACTTTTTGACAAGTGTTGAGAAACAACAGTTGGACTTCAAATAAGCATCATGAAAAGAACAACAAAAACAAACAAAAAACGAATGAACGCAGAACATGGTGAAGAAAATGTACAAGTGAAACCGCATGCCTATGTACACAGATGAGTGGATCGAATTTAAGTGAAGGATTTTGGTGTGGTTAGAATATTTTTAGCAATATCAAAAAATTAAAAAATAGTAATAAAAACGTTGCAAAAACAAATTAATGAGGTACAAAAAGAAAAAAAGCAAAATAGAAAAAAGCAAAAGGTGTACTTATATGCTGAAAAGCATAGAATGTGCACACAGAAAATACAAAAAAGTAAATATACACAAAAAATAAGCAGAGTTACAGAATACTATAATACACAGTATTTTGTTCTAGACAATGGAATTGTTGCTAAAGTTCATAATTGGGAATTTTTTCATGTAGGAGGTGTTTCTTAAGTTTCCATTTAAAGGTAAAAGTGGTTGAAAATTGAATATCGTCTGGTATTGAAGACCATACTTTTGGGCCAGTGAATTTAAGAGAACATTTTCCTGAGGAACAGTTAACTCTAGGTAAAAACAGGTTTTTAGAGGTTGCTAGCCTTGTGGAATGATAATATGAATTGAGCTCAGTGGAACAAAATATTCATCAAAATGATTTGGAAGCAGTTTGTTATGATAGGAGTGCATGAATTTGCCTACTGAAAAGCTATATAGTTTGGGAAGGCATAAGATGTTTAAGTGCTGGAAATGTTTTTCTAGTGATCCCGTATTAGTTGGATTTATTATTTTTATAGCTTTGTTTTGGAGCTTAATGAGAGGTTGAATGGTTGCATTTGAAGCACGTCCCCAATTGACGACTGAGTAATTAAGTTAAGGATGGATTAATTTCAGTACTGGTAGTGTTGCATGATAGTTTGGATAGAATTCCACAAGCTCTTGACAGTTGAGTTTCTACCTTTTGTACATGAGGTTTCCAGCTTAACTTATTGTCAAGAAGGACACCTAGATATTTTAGGTTATCTTCAGGGGAAATGTTGTGGTTATTTATGATAACTTTAAATGAAGCAGAACTGTGTTTTCGAGAAGTTAATAGCGTAAAATTAGTCTTATTGTAGTTAAGCGAAAGCTTGTCGGATCTCAGCCAGTTGTCAATTTTACATAGTTCAAGGTTAACAGTTGTCTGAAGCACATTGAAAGAGGAATTTGACATATGGAGATTAATATCATCAGCAAATAAAGTATGATGAAAAGAGGATGCTTTTTTGATATCGCTAATGTAAATGAGGAAAAGCAAAGGCGAAATACCACTACCCTGAGGGACCCCGCAAGATATCCTTTTGTATGAAGATTTAAATGCCCCTATTTTATAGCACTGCATTCTATTGTGCAAAATATTTGAGAATAGTTTATGAGAAACACCTCTGATACCATAGTGGTAAAGCTTATCAAGTAAAATTCCATGGTCACAGCAGTCAAATGCTTTTGATAGGTCTAGAAATAAGGAACATGTTATTAATTTATGTATTAATTTACTGAACTATTTTAAACCGTTTTCATTTTCTGGTGTAAACAAGTATGTTCTCAGTGTCGCTTATGCGCAGAGATTAAACCCCAGTTTCAGCATCTAGAGACCAGTGTGCTAATTAAAGCAACGCAACCTTGGGAGCGAATTAGCATTGACTTTAAAGGACCGTTGAAGTCGTCACGTAATCCGTTTCCATTGGTTGTGGTTGATGAGTTTAGTAGATTTCCGTTTGTTTTTCCGTGTCATGATGTATCCCCTAAAACGGTTATCGCTTGTCTCTATCAGTTGTTTTCTATATGTGGATTACCTGGTTTTGTTCATAGCGATCGAGGCTCTGCTTTCATGTCGCGAGATGTAAAGACTTTTCTGCATTCATGAGGTTTTGCGACAAGCCGAACAACGCCTTATCACTCGACTGGGAACTCCCAGTGTGAACGACATAACCAGACAATATGGAAACCCGTCCGTTTGTGTTTAAAGGGCAAAGGCGTGCCCGAAGAGGGAAACTGTGCTTGAAGATGTGTTGCATTCGATCTGATCCTTACTTTGTACATCGACCAACACAACGCCACATGAACGATTTTTTTCATTTTCTCGAAGATCTGCGTCTGGTCGATCACTTCCTTCGTGGCTTATAACTCCGGGACCAGTACTTTTGCGATGGCATGTGAGGACCTCGAAAAGTGATCCTCTGTGCAATGAAGTTGAGCTTATCGAAGCAAACCCGACTTATGCGCATGTCAAGTTCCCTGACGGACGAGAGACGACTGTTTCGTTGCAAGACCTTGCTCCATGTGATGCGGAACTCCTCGGTTGTTGAGTCCTGCTTCAGCGTGGGATTGATCCTCGAACCTCGGGAAGGATGGATTGTGACGTCATAGATGCTAATTCCTCGCCAGACGAATCGGCCACAGAGAGCTCTTACTTCCATGTGCATGGAAGTCACTTATAAGTGTCGCTTGCTTGGTCTTTCCCTTCTCCTTGCTTTGGCCGTCTTTGCTCACATGTAGCATGACTGCTACACATGTCCTGAGC
>Ga0210059_1010714_pt1 | contig 14118 bp, 11 predicted proteins | sample Ectturendosymbi2_FD_188042 | JGI IMG/M metagenome (GOLD analysis project Ga0210059, IMG submission 188042) | Ecteinascidia turbinata endosymbiont from Florida, USA - Sample 2 (SPAdes) (version 2) | ecosystem: Host-associated > Tunicates > Ascidians > Unclassified | place: Key West, Florida... | reverse complement strand
GGGGTCTACCTACTTCGACGTGCAGTCGAAGAATTCCCCATTTCACGTTGATATATCAAGGGCAAAAAATATTTTCAAAAAAAAAAAGGGCCTATTTTTCAAAAAATTCAAAATATGTTGATATATCAAGGGCAAAAATTGTAAAAAACCTCATTTTTAGAAAATTCAATTCACCGTGTCCAAAAAATGCAGTTTTCAGGTCATTTTTTAGAATTTTTTTAGTAAAAATTCAAAATATGTTGATTTATCAAGGCCAACTGAAAAATTTTTTCGAACGATTTCAGCAAAAATATGATATAATAAGAGTATAAGAAAAATTGGGAGGAGTAGATTTAAATTCATGGCCAAATTATTTTTTATTTTTCTTCCTTTTTCTTAAAAAAAGTAGTATAATTAAGATAATAACAACAAAAGGAACAACTATGAAATACAACAGAGATATTAAAAACCTTAATTGATATTTTAAACAAGTTTATAAAAAATCAATGTGAATTCAATGATATTTTAAAGATGAATATCCATATCCACCAAAATATCAATTTTCACTTTATAAAAAAGCTCTTTTAATCAAAGATAATGGGGCTATAATTAAAACAGCTCCTAATATTGGTTTATGAAAATTATTAAAATCAAAAGAACAAGAAGATTTAATAACAATAACACATTTTCTTATGAAACAATTAAAATTAATTAAACAAGCTGAATCAATTTGTGATTTAAATAACAATAATTCATTAACAAGAAAAGAAATGAATAAAAATTGAAGAAATGCTGAAAAATGTTATCAACAAGCAGGTTTATTATTAAAAAACAAAGTACAAACAGGAATAAAAACATTAAAAGGAATTTATCATGCGTAAAATAAAAGGATCAGAAAGAATATATTATTCAAATGCTTATAAAAACTTTTTCAAAAATAAAGATTATATTCTAAATAATGCCACATATTTTAGTAAATATATTAACGCTCCGCTTTCAGAAATACCTCATTTATTAAATACTAACATTTATGGAAAACCAGTAGTTAATTTTGGAAGTAACCCAACTAGATTTAGAAATACAAGTCATGAAAAAGGAACACGCAAAGAATTTAATGCTTATCGTCATCAAGCACAATGAATAAATAGATTAGCAAATTTAACAAAAACAATTAAAAACGCACCAAGCAAAACAGTAAAAAATAACGCTTTATATCGTTTAAAATTAAATATGGATTTTAGATTTAATAATTATTTCAATAAAAAATTAGATAAAGCTTTACCTTCTTTTATTACTGACAAAGTTAAACACTTTGCTCGTAAAATGCCAGCAAAAATAAGAAAAGACTTTTTAAATAATATTCTTAAAGCTTCAAAAATGGGGTTAAGCGATGAACTAATGCTTATTTTAGACAAAGCAGAAGAAGATTATTTAGAAGAAAAAAGAAAATTTGAAGAAGGAAAAACTCCTTCAAAAGGAGAATATCATAAAAGATTAGATAATATAAGAAAAAAAGCAAATAAAGATGCAAAGAAGGCACTTGAAAATTTAGGAAAAAAAGGTGCAACAGGACTAGCTAAATGATTACAAGGATTTGCTAGTAAAACAAGAATTATTGAAATTGGTGGTGAAACATTTAGAATTTTAAAAAAAGATGTTCCAAGATTTATCAATAAATCTATAGAAATAGAACAATTACAAACACAATATAATACAGCAATATTAAGATCAAAAGGATTTGAAGATTTTTTCAAAAATTATCATGATGAAAATATAATGTTATCAAAAACAACCACTTTTAAAGCACAATATGATTTTGATGTTCAACAATCAATTTTAACAGATATGCGTACAGATTTAGAAGCAATGAAAGCAGCTGGAGAAGCAGCAGCAGCTGAATCTATAAGTTTAGAAGATTTAATAATGATGTTAGTTGTTTTTTAAGATGAGAATAAATACGATATTTGTTTCTTGTGATTTTGAAACAACCAAACCAATAAAAGAAAAGAATTCAACAAAAGTTATTAAGCACGCTGAAGTTTATGCTTGAGCTCTTAAATATGATTGTAAACACGATAAAACTAAAAATAGAGTGCATTTATTTTTAGAAGATACAAAAGAAGATTTACAATTAAGAGAAGAAATTGAAATTATTACAAAAAATAATTTTACTTATATTTATGGAATCAATATTAATAGTTTAGTTATTCTTTTAGATAGTGTAACAACAAATATTACTCTTCTTTTTCAAAACGGAGGTAAATTTGATTTACATTTTTTATTACCAGCATTTGAAGATTACGGATACAAAAAGATAATTGAGTATTTAAATCCAGAATTAAAAAATCAAGAAGAATTAGATGGATATCAATATTATTTTGCTTATTTTCTTGAAGAGTTATTAAAAAGAGAAAAAGGTAAAGAATTAACTAAAATTTTAGCTAATAGTAATTTATCTTTTAAAAAGAAACAAGATAAACTTAATAAACTTAATATTAAAGAATATCGCACAATTGAATTAAACAGGAATTATTATTTAGTTGAAATTTGTACAGGAAAGAAAAGAAAAAACTCTAAAATAATAATTACCATTCTTGATTGTTTTAAACAATTTAATGCCTCGTTGGCATTAAAAGGACAAGCTTTAGGATTACCAAAATTAGAAATTGAATATAACAAAAAAGATGTTTATAAAAATATTGAAGAATTTAAAAAAGATAAAAATGAGCTAGAATATTTATTACGCGATATTGATATTACTTATGATCATACAATGAAAATGTATCAATTATTAAAATTTGTTAATGTGCGCACAACAGCAGCTTCAATTGCTTATCATCAATTAAAATTAAGTTTACGACGTAAATGAGAAGAAAAATGACTCAAAGAAGGTAAAATAATAAAAAAAGGAATTGCATCTATTAAAGGACACCAAAATGGTTATTATTATAAAATTAAAGACTTAAATTTAGAAAAAGAATTTAAAAAGAAAATTATTAATCGTAGAGATATTACTAGATTCATTTTAAAAAATTATTTACCAGCTGAAACGATAAATAAAGATGAACGGGAATGAATTGAAAATTATTATTTTCGTGGAGGAATTACACATGTTAATGAGCAATATCGAGGAATAATTACTCCAGCATATGGTTATGATATTAATTCAAGTTATCCAAATGTAATGCAAAGTAATAAACCATGTCCATATGGCCCACAATTAAAAAACAAAAATATTAGTTTGTTTGATAATCGTTATTATGTATTTGCTAAATTTAGTGCTATTCAACCAATTAATTTCTTTGATTTTATGCCTTTTTTAACTAATCAAGTAATTTTATATCCATCAAAACCAAGTATAATTGAAAAAGAATTAGAAAATTTATTTTATATAGTTTCAGATATTAAATATCGAAATAAAGTTTCTTATATTAAAGAAGTAAAAACAGGTGATACTTTTTATATTAATACCACAGAAATTATTCATTTATGCCAATGTTTAGGAATAAAAACAGATCAAGAATTAGCTAAATATTTTGATGTTGATATTGAATTTGTTTTTAAACGAACAACATTTAATTTTTTCTTTGATCAATTTGTAAATTATTGATATCAACAAAAACAAATACCAACAATGAAACCAATTGCAAAATTAATTTTAAATAGTTGCTATGGAAAATTTGGCCAAAAACAATATAAAAAAATATCAGTATTAATTCCTAATGGTGAAGAATTTGAACAAACAAGTTTATTAACAGAATTATATGTTAATTATATTCCCATGGGGTGTGCAATTACAGCTCAAGCTCGCATTAATTTATGTGAAGTTATTGATTACCATTATCAAGATTTTATTTATGCTGATACTGACAGTGCTTATTTTATTAAACCAAAATCTCATATTCCTCAAGATGAAACAAAAATTGGATATTGAAAAAATGAAGGTGTTTTTACACATTTTTTAGCTAGAAGACCAAAACAATATATTGCTATTAATTATAAAGTTAAGCAAGCTAAATTAACAGTTTCTGGAATTAGATTTGAAGATGAGATTAAATTTCATAAAATTCAAGGTAAAAATCAACTAAATAAGAACTTTAACTATTTTACTATTTTTTTAGGATTTGAAAAATTTCTACAAGGATATAACCTAAAAAATCAACACCTTGCTAGAAAGTTTAACAAAGGTGTTGATATTATTCAATATGAAAAGCAATTAAAACCAACTTGATCTAAAGATATTAGTATTGAAACTGAACAATTTAAAATAACTAAAAAGGATTATAAAGAACAATTAGAAACAGCTAATTGAATAGATTATAAGTTTAATTTACCTTACCAAAACAATTATTTAAAAACAAAACACGGCTTAAAGGATCTTGATAAGAAAGATTCTGAGAAGAAACTAAAGTAGAAAATAATCGTGAACTTGTTCCTAAATAAACACATCCATCCTCCATAAACTTTTGGTAATTAGTTATTAAACTTTTAGAAATCATACTTTTATCTACTTTAGCAACATGATAATGTTTTGTATTGTAAAATCCTAATAATCCTCCAATTGCATAAAAATTTAAATAATTATCTTCATATTTAATTGTAAATCTTAGAAAACCTTCTTTAAAAAGTTTTCGATTAATATCTAAGGGCATTATCCTTAGATTTTCTTCTTCAAAAGATTGATTAAAATAAGAATGATGAGCTTCATTTAACATATAAGAATGAATAAATTTTCAATCTTTGTTTAGAAAAGCTTTTCTAGTAAAATCTTTTACTTGATCTTTAGAATATTTAGCACAAAACTTAACAACAATAGGCTCCTTTAATTCTTGATATTGAACACTATAAAGAGCTAAAGGATGGGTATTATCTCTCATTCCTAATTTAATTAAATATGGATGATTAATTGATTTATTATTACCTAAAAATCATAATTTGGTTTTTTCGATTCTTTTATAGTTTTTAACTGCATTTGTAGCACTATGAACTAAATTATCAATTGCTTTTACAATTCCTCCTCTAATTTGAGAAGCATCTTCATTAATTTCATCAAAGATAATATGATTAACATCTAATCTAGTTCCTTTCATTTTATTAACATCATTTAAACTCAGTAAAATAAAAACAATTTTTTTACCTTTTGTTATTAAATAAATAGGGCCTTGTTTACGTAAACGTAATTTATCTCAAAGAACAGGATCTATCATAACAGTGTTATTATCTAAAAATCTTTTAGCCTCCATCTGTAAAGTAATAGCTGTATTACGAACTCAAATTGAAGGTTTACCATTCTTATTAAAACATTCTAAAGCATATTTTTTAAGATTATAAGTTTTACCTTTATTTCCTCGTTCACTAAAAATTACACGAATATGAATATCTTTAAAAGTTGAATCAATTTTATCAAAATCTCAAACTTGTGCACCATTATCTAATTTTTTAAGATAATTTTTTCAATTATCATTAACAGGAATTTCTTTAATTACTTTCATTAGGAATAATAGCTAAATGATATTCAACGTTATTAACACTATAATCATTAAATTTATTTTTATATTTTCAACTACCATTAGAATTAAGCATTTCTTTACGAATATGTCTTATTTGAATACCAGCTTTTAAAGCAGCTTGAATACCCATTTTAATTTGTAAACTTAATTCTTTAGAAATTATATTTAAACAATTTACTGCTTGTAAATAATTAAAAAAGTATCGTTGATGAACACCATTTATAAATTGATAGATTTTATGATAACCACCAATACTATATCCATGAGCAATAAATAAATTTTTTACATTTGTTAATAATGGTTCATATAATTCTAATTTAAACATCATTGGAGCATCTAATTTAAAAGCATTAATTGTTAATAAAGAATTATTTTTGCTTTCTCATTTACCAGGTGTTCTTTTTAAATCAGTCATTTTAGCATTATAGTCTAAAGCTACTTGAGCTAAACTATAAGCATCTTCACCAACTTGTAATACTCCTTTTGCCCCAGCTCCAAAATTTAGATGAAGAAAACTTCCTATTGTACTAGCTGTATCTTCAACTGTTTTAAAACCACCATGAACATATTTATCAACTTGATTTTGATGTAAAAAAGATTTATTTCTAAGCATATATTCATTATAAGCATTTGTTTCTTCAGGTCAACCAAAATTAGTATTATCTGTTAAATTAAGACAATAATTATTATCTTTTCCATAAAGATAATCAGTATCATTAGAAAACTGCATAGGGACAAGAACTTCTGTATTTTCACCGGGATTAAAAGTAATAATATGATTAAAAACTAATGCATATTTATTATTAACATATTGACTCATTATATCCATTTGGTTCTTACTTGGATTAATTAATCGATATTTTGTATAAGGATCAATATATATTTTAACTTCTTGTAATGTTCTTAAGGCATTAATATGAAATTGATCAGCTGTAATTGTGTTATCTAAATAAAAAGGCTTTAAAAATTTATCAAATCATAAATAGTTATTATTATATAAACTATAAGGAAGGTTATGTTCAGTTACATCTCCTTGAATAGGTGCTGTTGCATATAAAACATCTATTGCCGGATTACTAAAAGTAGTTTTCGTAAAAGAACTAATAAAAGTTACACTTGCAAAAGGTTCGTTAGTGTAAGGATATATTTCTCTTTGAAATTGCTGTTGCATTCAACTATCTCAAGTTCATCCTCCTTCGCCTGAACTAAAAATATTAAGAATATCTCCATTGGTAATTACATATCAAACATAATTAAAAGGAATACGTGAAGAAGATAAAGGAATTCGTTGCGAATCACTTATTAATTGAAAAGGTTTAATTATTGGTGCAGTACGAATATCAAAACCAGGACGATCAGTATCAGGTTGATATAAGATAAAAGGAGTTTTTATATCGGGGTCTCCTCAAGGATGATAACTTCATTTACTTATATGAATATAATTTTTACTAGGCATATAAACATATGGAGCAGCTATTAATATTCCGTTTGGAAAATTTGTATCCTTATTAGCAGCTTCATCTTTTAAATCTAAACAGTCTTTTGTTTGATCAGTAAAACAATCATTTTTTCAATAATAAAAAATATCCGCGCCAACATTTAATAATCCGTTTTCAACAGCATGTGGATATTTATCTAAAGAAAAACGACACATATTTGATATTCATATATTACAACGATTTATAAATTCTTGAGGTTGAACAGGTGTTGTTGTATGTGTTGTCGTATCTGTATAAGTAATATAAGGAAAATGTAAATGCTCAAATTCATTAAAAATATAATTTGCTTCTTTTGGTTGAAATTCTTCACCAGCGTTAATAAATGGATTACTTCAAACATCTTTTAACATTCGATAATATGAGTGATTATTAAACTCAATTAATTCATAATTTTTTACATGTGCTCTTTTAATTAATACCTGTTTATCATTATCAAAAAGGGTATCAATTCCATATGTTCATCAATAATCTAAAGTTAAATAAACATTATATAATGTTGATTTTAATTGACCAATTCTAGTAATTTTCTTAATTCATCAAAATTTATAATTACCTGATTCAGTTTTTGTAACTGCAAAATTACGATTTAAGACATCTTCATTATAATTAACAATATCAATTGTAAACGTAATTTCTTTAGCATTTTTATAAATTAAACTTCTAGCAGGCATATTTTCTAAATCTGTTTTTCATTTAGCTAAACCTAATTTAGAATCAGTATAACCTTGTAAATGAAAATCAATATATAAATCTTTTACTTGTTTACTTTCAAATCTAGGTACTAAAGTAATTGTATCTTCAGCAACAATGTGAACATTAACATCATAAGGTAAATTATGATTAAATATCAGTGCTTTTTCCATTAGACAACATTTAATACTAGATTTTGAATTAATGGGGTTGTATCAGCACTTTTAATGCTAAAACTATGTTGATTAATAATTTTAAAATCTCAACCATGTCCACTATGACCATTTAAATATAAGGATACTCAAGTACCAAAACTTACTCTAATTGTTGAACAAGTATAAAGAGCACCATTATAGATTCAGCTTAAAGTATAAGTTTCTGTTGGTGTTAATTTTAAATTATTAGGAAATTTATATTTTCATTCAACATTATTTAAAAAGATATCTCCTGTAATTAAATTTCAACTTCTTCTTCCTGTATCTTGGCTATCACAAGTAACTACTTGAAAATCACATTCAATATTATAACCTTCATTTGGAGTAATATCATTAGAAACAATATTATATTTTAATTTATTACCTTCTTGATAAATACGTAAAAGAAGCGGATTATCTCTAGTTGAACTAAAATAACCAATGTAAGTAGCATAATAAAGATTATGAGGATGGGTTACAAATGTTGCTTTTTGAAATTTATTTAAATTAAAAGTTGCAAATTGATAACCTGTTCCATTAAATTGAATAAAAAATGATCCTTTAATATTAACAATTTTTTTATTAGCAGGAACTGTATATAAGTTATCACTGCGTGTATGACCACTTTCCATTTTATTTTGAAAACGATAATGATCTTGAAAAATAATTTCATCTGAACATTTACTTGTATCAGTAAGAATTGTTAAACGATTATTAATTTGACTTAATAATTGATTAGTATATTTTAATTTATTTCTAAAAGCATTATTTAAATCAATATCTGTTTTATAAGTAGAAATAATATTAGATAAAGTTGCAACATCATTAATTGCTTTTACAACTTTAGTTGTATTATTAGTAATATTAGTTTTATTTGTATCAACTTTTGCACTTAATTTATTTAAAACTTGTTCGGCAGCGGCAATTTTAGTTTTACTTGTTGTAATATCAGTTTTTAAATTAGCATTTAAACTAAGTGCATTTGAATTATTAATAAAAATTGTTGAACCATCAACATTATTAACTAATTCATTATAACTATTAATTGAATTACCACCAGCTGCATTTAAATTAATTTTTAATTGATTACTACTTAATCAAAGACCTCCAGAATAATTCAAACTTAAAGCATGATTAGAATCTAAAATTAAAGGTTTAGCAAATTTTAAATCTAATTGTTGTTGATTATTTAATTTAAATACTGGTGTATAATTTAAAGTTAATTCATTACTTGGATTCATAAATAATGGTGAACCAAAGGCTAAAGTTAAATCACTTGCTTCATTTAAATATAAAGGATGAACCGGATTAGCATAAACATTAGCTTGTAATTGATTTTGAGCATTTAAAGTAATTGAATTATTATCAATTCTAATACCTAAATTTTGATTAGCAGACTGATAAAGAGGGGCATCATAACCAAGACTAAATTCAACATTATTGGTTAATCGTAATGGTTCAACTGCAAAATAAGGTAATCCATCTAAACTTCCATCGGCATTTAAGCCTAAATGAGATCCTATTTGTAAACCTAATTGTCCCTCTAAAGTTGTAGACAAAGGGGCAGTAAGATTTAAACTTAAATTTTTATTTGTAATTTTAAAAGGATCACTTACAGTTTCAATTACAGATTTATGTTGATTTATAATTGATAATTGATTACTTGTATTTAAATTAAAATCAGCGGGATTATAATTTAATGTCAAATTTCTATCTGTAATTGTTAATGGATTACTAACACTATCAATTAAGGATTTATGTTGATTAATAATTGATAATTGATTATCACTATTTAAATTAAAATCATTAGGATTATATAATAAAGATGCTGTATAATGATTTAAATTTAAAGGAGCTACAAAATCATATAAATGAGGAGCAGAATTAACTGTTGTTAATTGCCCTTCAGCATTTAAAAATAAAGTTTCAGGATCATATAATAATTCAATACCGCCATTAGGATTTGTATAAATAGGAGGTATACCAATAGTTGGTGGTTGTACATCAGTAGTAGCACCATAAAAAGGAATGGCTAAAGCGATTCGATCACGATATTCTCGTAATAATTTTCCCATTGGGCTAATTCTAGCTAAATTATGAAAATGAATATCTAAATGAGAAATAAAATGAATTAAATTTTGATCTATTTCTCGATCATTAGTATTTTTATCTGTTAAAAATTCTTTGACATTTAAAGTTTTTTCTTCTTGAGCAGCAACATAAGCACTTGCTGTATTTTTTGCTGTTTGTTTAACTAAATCATTAACTGTTTTTTCAAAATAAATTTTAGCATTTTGATAAGTAGTTGATAAAATAACTCATTCTTGAATTGTTAAATATTTGGCTTTATTTATATTTGATGCATTAATTTGCAAATCGTTTTGAACATTTCTAAAAACAATTCATCATAACCTTAATTCTCCTTGTAAAGGATCAAACCCCTTGCTTTGTAGTTCAAAACTAAATTGATCAGCATTCTTTCATAAAGAGCCGAATAAAATAGGCATTAATTACCTCCTTTAGTTTTTAAATTTATATTTTCTTTATCTTGATTCTGTAATGAAACTTCGGTATCAATTTTATTTTTTGACACTTTAATTTTTAAATTCTTAACCTTATTTAAAACTTCAAAATCTAAATTACGAATATTAACTTTATGTTCTAAATTAAAATCTGAAAGAGTAGAAGCTGTTTCAATTTCTTGAGTTACTAAACGTTGTTGTTTATCACTAACACGTAATGTTTTATGACCCATTATTTCTTTAATTTTATTTTCAAAATAATCATTTAAGGTTTTTAACATTACTGTTACATCTGTAAATTGAATTGGAATATAAGGAGTTCTTAACCCTAAAGAAGTCATTTTATCTAATAAAGATTGTTCTAAAATAATTGGTTGAAAAGAATCTGAAGATTGAGCAAAATTATTTAAGGTTTGTTTTAAAGAACTTTCTTGTAAATTAGCTGCTGAATTTGTAATATATAAAGCTTTTGGCAATGCTTTATTAATATTAAGTTCAATTTGATTTAAAATATCTAATCAGTCTTGTAAATATCTAGCAACTAAAATCAATGTTGAATGTTGATATAAATCATTTCTAATCACAAAGATATCTTTATCAACTAAAAATTTGTTTTTCTTAGTTTTAATAATTGGTCTTATAATTTCTGGAAAATCCCCAATGATTTTCACAAAACTGGGGCGAGCAGCACTAAAAAACTTATAGTGTTCCATTGCTTCTTTTTCTTGAAGTGTTTTTTCATTATATGAATTAAACACGGTTACAGCAATATATAAATCATCAATATTTAAAATACCAACTAGGCCGTTATTATTAAGAATTGTTTCTATTTTATATTTATCTAGACCTATTGGTAAATTATCATATTTAAATAATTCAATTCCTTGCTGAAGAATTAAATTATAAGTATTTCAAAAAGTAATTCAATTATTTTTAGCTCACGAGAATTGAGTTGTTATTTCTTGCCGGTTATTAGTTTGATTAAATAAGTAAGAATTGGAATTATTGCCTTTAAGACTGTTCAACAAATTCTCAGTATTTTGAGCAATACCGCTTTGATTTTCTTCATTAGAATACTCCTGTTTATAAATTTTAATTACTCCATTAGCTCCTTTTATTAATGTTCCATTTCTAATTGGAGGAATATTATATTTTGTGGAAAAGCTAGCGTTCGCATTTAATTTTGACGAATCATTAAGATCCTTACCACTTTTTGTGGTTCTTGGTACCTTAAGTCCTATATCTTTCATAGGAAAATCCTCCTATGAAGCAGGTTGCTTTTTAAAACATCAAGCCTTAGCAAAAGCTTTTGGCATTCTAACAAATCCCATATTTAAATAATGAGTAATAACTCGATAAAATTTAGGACCATCAAAACTTACATCACCTTCATATCAAATTGTTTGTTTAGCTAATTCATTATCCATTAAAATCATATATGGATATCAATTATTAGGATCTAATTTACTTCCATAAGTTGTTGAATTAATTAAGGGATTAGAAATTTGAGATGTGGTAATATTATCACTATAAATATCAGTATTAATAAATTTAATTGTTACATTTTTAGGTCAAGCAATTCCTTGTAATTGAAATACACCTGAAACTAATTCAACATTAATCATATTTCTTAATTTATAATCTATAAATAATGTAAATTTACGTTTACTTCCTACATAATAAATTGGTTTATTTGTTGCTCATTTATTTGCTAAATATTTACGTGAGCCTTGTTGAATTTTAAAAACATCATTATTAACTTCAGCAATTAACATTTTTAAGTTTTGATTAATTTCTGCTGGTGTTCATTGAGTGGTTCCAGCTTTAATACCTCCTAATAATGAATTCTTAGTACGAGTAACATCAACTTCATCATAAATTACAACATCTGTTGTTTCACTTCCTCTTGTTATTGTTTGTTTTTCACTTAATAAAACTAAACCTAAAGTTCTTTGAAATTGTAGTTTATTTAAAGCAAATTGAAGTTGTGGTTTAATTGCTCTAACAACGGCTGCATATTGAGCAGAAGTGAAGGTAAAATTATTCAATACTTGGCTAGGAAGTAATAATTTTCTACTTCAATTAAAATCTGTATAATAAATTGTTTCATAAGCAACATTTGGTTTGGCATTTAAGTCTTCAATTGTTGTATCTGCAAATGGGTCTAGAGCTGATTTTGATTCTCCAGTAACTGCAGTACTATAAATATCATTGTTATAAGTTGAAGAACCTTCAAAATAATCATTTCAAATTACATAAAATGCTCCATTCATTGGTCTTCATTCACCCATTGTTAAAATGCTAGATTCTTCATAATCATAAATATCCATATCTCTAATTAACATTTCATTAGTTTTAACAATTAAATTATTTAAAACCTTGGCATTTTTAGTGACTATTGTTGGTAAAGCCATTAATTTAGCTCCTTTTTATATCCATATTTTTCTAATTGTTGATAATATTTTTTTAACTGCTCTTTGGAGGCAGTTTTTTCAAAATTTTCAAACATTTTCACATCTGCAGAAATATTATTTCACATTGCATCAATACGTTGTTTCATTGTTTGAGTTTTGAATTTATTTTTCTTTTTCATTATATTTTTATATCTCCTTGATCATTATTTGATTGTAAAGGTTTAATATTATAATGATTTAAAACTCATTCTTCTAATTTAAATTGTTTAGCTTTTGTAATTGGTTTTTCTTCAAGTTTTTCAATTTTAAATTTAGGATCTTGAATTTTCATTAATTTATAAGCTTCTTTATATTGATCAAATTTTGTTAATTTTTCTTTTTGTACTTCATTTAATCCAGGTGATTTTAACTGAGATCCTTTTTCTTCAATTTCTTTAATAATAGCTAATTTTTCTAAATCGCTTAACATTAAGCTGTCTCCTTTTTACATAATACATGTGTTATTCTAATATTGTTACATCATCTATTTTCATGCTTATTATGATTTAACATTGGTGTTGGTATAAGATAATAAAATTTATGTCAATCTTCAATATGTTTTTCTAATTCTTTTTTATATACTTGTAAATCTTCATCATTTTTGAAAAAATTATTTGTATATCATTTATTAATTCCATGTTTAATTGTTGTTTTTAAAAAATAACCATTTTTAATTTCTGTTATTGTAATGTTTTCTAATTTCATTTTGTTTTTCCTTTGTCTGTTTTATAATAGAGTAAAATTATTCATAATATTTGGTATAAAAATAAAGAGATTTTATATTTGTTTTTTAGTTTTTTAAGTTTCTTATAAACTCTTGATTTTAAGTTAATCACAACTTTGGTATCTAATTTTTTTATTGGATGATTAGCTAAAAATCATCTTAATTGATATTCATCAACTCGATAATAAATAAATTTAGCTATTGCAAATGAAATAATATCATTAAAACAAAGATGTGTTTTAACTCGTAGTTGTAATAACAACGTGTTAATTTGTTCATTAACAATTAAAATTTTTCAATTACATGATTTTATAAAACACTCCCTAATTTTGTTATATACTTTAATTATACTACATTTTTGTTGAAAAGTCAACTTTTGATTCTTACAAATATATTGATTTATCAATACTTGTAAAAAATAATGCTTAAAAAATGACCTGAAAACTGCATTTTTTGGACACGGTGAATTGAATTTTCTAAAAATGAGGTTTTTTACAATTTTTGCCCTTGATATATCAACATATTTTGAATTTTTTGAAAAATAGGC
>Ga0210059_1010713_pt1 | contig 14119 bp, 7 predicted proteins | sample Ectturendosymbi2_FD_188042 | JGI IMG/M metagenome (GOLD analysis project Ga0210059, IMG submission 188042) | Ecteinascidia turbinata endosymbiont from Florida, USA - Sample 2 (SPAdes) (version 2) | ecosystem: Host-associated > Tunicates > Ascidians > Unclassified | place: Key West, Florida... | reverse complement strand
GGAATCAGTCGACTGCCATCTGCTTTCGTCTTTTTGCGATGATTCAAACTTGCACATATCTCTATTCAAGTATGTACTTTTCACGATGGGTGTAAGCAAGGAATCGATCAGCAAATTTTTAATAGGAAATCGATTTCACGTAAAATTACTTCTGAATGATTGCACTTTAAAAATTGCTGGAAAAGTGGCCCAAAGGTCCCTACCCTAAGGGACCAATGGCCCATGGCTAAAGGACCTTTGGATCACGTTGGTTTGTCAGGTAATTTTATGAAGTAATTTTACGTGAAATCGATTTCCTAAAAATTTGCTGATCGATTCCTTGCTTACACCCATCGTGGAAAGTACATACTTGAACAGAGTTTTCACAATAAGACATTGGTTTGTTTGTTGGCAATGAAACGACTGATGACGAGAAGCAGGTTCTATTCAGTAGATGTTGGTTCCTGAGAAAAAGTACATATTTCCAGGCGTAATTCAGGGCAAGGGCTACTTTAGAAGAGAATGCTTGGACATGTAAAGCCCTAGGTTAAGCTGGAGTCACCGATTGGAGCCAGGGAGCTTTCTGTGAATATTGCATAATGTTTCATGGAAAGCAAAATGCAGATAAAGGAAAGCATGCGATAGCTGGATATTTGGATTGGTTAATAAATTGTTGAACAAATTTGAATCCATGAAAGAAATGCCCTTGGTTAAATCTGCTACAACTTACTGCAACAATGCCACGAGTCGACTTGAATATTTTGTCAAAGTTTCCTAGGAAAGTCAACTGACGTTTTGGTACAGATCAGGTCAGAGTGGAAAAAGCAAAAAGAAGAAAATCGCATACGTCTCATTCCTATAATAGAAAAAGTTCACTTCTGCTGTCGGCAAGGCACTGTACTACGCGGGACGCAAGACAACGCCGCGGTGCTTTGTCATTGCTGGAACCAGATCACAACGATGGCAACTTCCGAGCTTCCCTCAGATTACGTTTGCATGCTGGTGATTCTTCTCTGCAATGGCATTTGCAAACATCGCTCAAGAATGCAAACTACTTAAGCTGAAAAATATACAATGAATTTAGCAATGCTACATGAAAAGTGATAAGGCATGAGAGTGTAAAAATGCAAATTCATCATTGTTTTAGTATTTTCTGTGATGGAACGACAGACGTAGCGATCAAGTTGCAGGTGACGATGATTTTACAGTTTTTAAGAAACGAAGCTATACACGAAGTTTTCCTAGGATTCGAAGTGCTTCAAGACACTTCGGGTGAAGGAATTGCTAAAAAAATATTGGCATCGTTATTTTGTTATGGTTTGGTTGTTGAAAAAATGCAAGGCCAAGGGTATGATAACTGTGCGCGAATGTGAGGGCACATCAATGGTTGGGCCCTAGAGCGATATACGTACATTTCGCGTCGCATTTGCTAAATCTTGTTATCCCTAAAGCGACCAAGTTTCCTGCATTTCTAGCAGTGTAAATTAGAGGTAATCACGGAGCCGGAGTGCCTGAGTGGAATCCGGTCGGAGTCTGCGATTTTTTCCGGAGCCGGAGCAAGACCCAGAGTCGGAATTTTAAATGAAAACTGGACCCGTACCCGGAGCAGGAGTGAAATTTTCAGTTTTTATAGGAGCTGGATATAGCTTTTATTCAATTTAAATTTTCTCTCACAGGCTAATTGTTATATTCACATGCTGGCTCTATCCTCTTGCTCAAGTTGGGACAGTGAAAATTCAGTGCAGACTGGTCAGGATGAAGAAAGGGTCAGAGCCGGAGGATCGGCCTTCCCTACCCACCGGCCGGGTGGTGGCGGGCAAAAAGGGGGTCCCAAATCTGACTGAGTACTTTTTGTTATGGCATATAGAGAACTAAACTCACCAAGAACTGATTTCACGCATCTTTCAATATTCATACGTATCTAATACGTCAGAGAAATTGATCTTCACACGACCCACAACTTCCTAAAGCCAATCACTGCGAAATGCATTGTGAATACTGCAGCTTCGTTGTCAGTATTTGCCTTGGTAAGCTGGCTGTTGGTCAGGAAACGTTGCTGAATCCACGATAATTGTAAGCATTTTTAGCCTAGGCTAGTAAAAAAATATTCAGGAAAATTAAGTTGTAGATCAGTTGCGCAGCTAGAGGTTTCAGCCACGGGGTGGAAATGTACAACCAAAGAGGCCCGCTGGTCACCGCAGGGGCCCCTTCGCCAGCATTCAGAACGAAGTTTATAAATAAAAGTGTATCCCGATTTGGATTGCTATATAGGTGTACTAAATCCCGAAATGGATTTTTGAAAGTAGACATTTTCCTATTATATTTTTAGCAAAAACAGGCCATTTCCTTAGTTTCGCCACTTTTGCCCCCCCTGGAAATTTTTTGTGCTACCACTGGGAAAATCCAGTACAGCCCACCTGGAAAAAATCCTTCCGACGCCCATGCCCTTGTAGGCCTATCCCCGTCAGTCACACCACTGTTGTAGACCTGTTTTGTATCCTTTCACTATACAAGCATAGAATAACTGGTAATCAATCATACAAAATCGTATTCGCAGCCCACGCCCGTAATATCCTGTGTATCTTGCATCAGAATTGTCCAATGAAAACTCGAAACTTTACACTAATGATAAATCCAGTTATTTAACGAATAACACTGTGCCCAGTGGGGGGCTCGGCCCAATTGTGGGCGGTTCAGCACTTTTTATTAGGACGCGCAACACTTGTAGGCCGTGTTTGCTGCGCCGGTTGCGTGGGCTCAAACATAGGCTACCGTAACAACTATATAGAACATTGATTGTTTGACGTTAACACGGCATTAATGTTGTCATTATAGGGTTTATTACATTTACATAAGCATTGCTATGTTACAGATAACTGAATACAACATAAATTTGGAATTGGGCCTCCAAAAAAGCCTGGGCCTTTAATTACGACTTGGGTGCCCACAAGGGGGTCAAAACGCTCATTCGCTCCTCCTTTTGGAAATTGACACTAAGAACTAAAAATTGCTAGTAAACCTGAAGTCTAGAGCGTAATTCCGTTTAAATTGATTTAATTCTTGCATTGACAGTTTATTTTCCAGTATGACAGCCACCGTGCACAAGAATTAGGTTCACTGTCCTGGGGTTATGCAGTGATGAGTTTGCAGTTCACTCATGTTCGCTGCTTTGCTTGTCTGCAGAGGCAAATTGCGAAACTTGTCTGCAGATTGTTCTATTGTTGGACTTTATTGCATGGCAATATCATGGCAACGAATCTTCACGTGTTCACTTTGCGTTTTGCCACATACAAGCGTTGAACGCAAGTAATGCAGGGATACAATGAGCTCTAATATTACCACATACTTTTATAGCCTACTATGTAAAAAGAGGTATGATAAATTTGAAAAATCCATTGTTAGTGTGAGACTGAACGCTTGTCCGGTTTATACAGATGAGTGTTCATCGAGAAAAACTCAGTAAAGGCAAGCAAGGATTTATTCAAAGGGTGTTTGATCGCTTTGGGGGCGATCTTAGACGTTTGTAGTTCCTGTATCTAAGTGATGCTGGCAAGTCTTGCTAGGTAAAATAAAGACATAATTGTGGTTTTACCATGGCAATTTGCTTTTTTGTGAAAACGTACCCTGCTTGAAAAATCAACAGATAGACTATTTTGTAACTTATCCCAATATACCATTGCTGCCAAAGACGCGCATTTTTGTGACTATTGCTGTAAAAGGTAGCAATTTCTTTTTATGTAGACAGGGTAAAGCGCTTTGTAAACGTCCGTGTGCGCTGCATCGTCAGGAACCTGAAAAGTATAAACAAAATGTCGAGGCTTCCCCACTGGAAAAATCACTGCGGATACCCATGTGAAGGGGACTTGGGGCCATTGTAATGAAAATTTTCAGATCACTGCTGTACGCAATACTGCTGAACGGAGCTTTAGCAAGTTGAGGCTAATCAAAACGTTTCACTGATCAACTATGACTGATGAAAGGCTAACAAATCTTGCAATGATATCTATTGAAAGTGAAACTGCTAAAATATTAGATATGACTGAGTTGACAAAAGCATTTGCATATTTGAAAACTTGGAAAAGTCATTTTCCTAGCTTAAAACATATCAATGCTTAAGTCTGTCTGGTTTATACGTTGTGTTGATCCTGTAGAAAATGCTTTTATAAGCATTTGTTAAAATAAATCGATGTTTATGTTTACGTAAATGCTACATGTTAAATGCAATGTATTGTATATTGGGAGCCCAACGTCCAGGTTCGTGGGGGGGCCCAACCACCTAGCGCCGGCGCTGAGAAGGGTGGCAGACTGGCGGGAACTGATCTGGCTGGCACATAGCCAATGCTCAACTGCTGTATCATAGGAATGTTTTTTTTTCGTGGATACGTCTGTCACTGGAAGTTTTACCTCTGCATTGTGTCATGTTTGGAGCGGTATTCGCATTTCGTTATTTTTAGTAAAATGCACAAGACAACAGTGTATGTACCTTTACAATGAAATAATAGAAGGGCAGTTTCAGCAGAGCTGGCCGAAATGCCGTTTAATTCAAGCTATTCCTAAACATGTCGTTATTTCCCTATAAGTTCACTATATCACAAGGGAATAAATTTACTTGTGTGTGAAAAGTAGTACGAACAGGGCCGGATTAATGAGCGCCAGGCCCTGGGCAAAGTCGTGACGGCGAGGCCCCTAAACGCTTAGCACAACTGAGTAGCATTTCTCGTACCACCGTTTCAACGTCGCAAAAACACCGGTCAAAAACGTCAAAACTGATACGATTTGACAGCCTACACTTCAGAGACAACTGGGGGCGATCATGTACGGCGGTTCGTATGTGGTTAATTAACTTGATTTGTTCAAACATGCAATAATGAGATTGCAGTTCGCTCATGTCCGTTCCTTTGATTGCAGAGGAAAGTTGCGAAATTACAGTAGCTAAGAGATTGTTCTACTGTGGGCCTTTGTTGCGCAACAATAGCACGGCAATAAATACTCAAAAGTTCACTTCAAGTTACGGTAGTATAAGCGTTTTTCCGCATGTGACCATCGGGCTCCCATTGCGGGGTTTTTCCACCCAGATCTACTTTTTTTAGTCCACCTGGGTGTCCTGGCTTAAATTATGAAAAATTGCGCTAAATCTGTTTTTTTCTGAAATGACAAATTCATCAGCAACTTCAATGTGTTAAATCATATAAAGATAACTTTATATTACAGCGTTTGCACGCGCCCATCAGATGAGAAAGCACGCGTATAGGATGAAGCAGAACGTGTTCAGTCGGTTTTATTTCACAGTAATCACTGGTTTCATATCCTCATATAAGTTTGATTGTTTGTAATGCTAATTGAAGAAACTGGTGAAACAAGGGTTAGGACTTCGATATTTCCCTATGCATACAAATTAAAAAACATATTTCAATTAGCGGAAAAGGGTATTGGAAATACATTTTTGTGGAATTTTAGAACCCCCTACAGTTCAAGATTGCACAAAATTTCCTAGCTTAATAACAAATATACTCCTACAATTAGTGAGAGATATCATCAACGGAGTATGTTACCAGCCTTAAGAAAAACGTCTTGAGCAACAAAAAAGGTCTTCCAAATGTTTATGCTTGCCTTGTAGAAGAAAATTTGAAAGAGGAACTATAATTAAATCAATATTCGATTATCGTTTCAATTCAAATGAGCACACTCATATGTTTTTGTTCGTAACATAAATTTTCTGGGTTTTTATTCAGATCCGTTACCAGGATTTCGCAGCAGGGGGATCAAAAACAACAAGGGGAGCACCATTTTTTAAATATAAAATCAGATGTATGCAGAATCCGGGGGGCCAAACATGAAATAGGGGCACAGATTTTAAATGGAGGGGCAGGGCATCAAAGTCCCCCCGCTGGTGACGGCCCTGTGTTTATTGTATGAATACCGGTTTATTTTTGTGTGCAATCTGGGTTTAGTTGAAATCACTGAATGGGATGGCATCACTGCATGTGACTGTTGAACACAGACTTCTTGACAGGTAATGCAGCGAGACAGTGACACTGCTGATAGCGGTAAGCCACGTATAGTTATATCAGTTTTTGTAAGGAAAATGTTAGGTACCCGGTATGGACCTGTAGGGACCCGATTTTCTCTGATTCTGGGGACCCGATTTTCAATTCTAGAGACCCGAATCGGTCCCTAAAACACCTTAAAAAAACCTGGTTATACACTGCGTGAAAAGAAGCATGAGTAAATCTATAGCAGTGCTTCCACAAGTTTGAAAAATCCAGTGTTAGTGTGAGACTGCGATCAATGTGCCCTTAGTGAAAAGCTTAATCTTCTTTTCATGCAGCATAAAAATACGTAGCTTATTGTTAGAATACGTCTATGCAGACTTGTGGGAACACGCCTTTATCGCTAAGGTTTAGTTCTGACTTCCTAGTGACCACTAAAGGCAGAGCTGTGGAGCTGTGTTTGCTGCCACGAGTTTTCGTAATTCATCTGTTCAATTTTTTAAGTCTTCGTGGTGTTCTAACGTTAATAAGTTGTCCCACAGTCTTGCCAACATATACTTCTACTTCTCATTTCTTGAAACAGTTTTGCGAGAGTGTCTTTTCACCGCTCATGTTGTTCTGGACCTTGATTATTCTTAAATTATGGCTTATTTGTAAAAAGTGCTCGAAAAAATGGATGTTAAGCAGTTCATGAAAAGACAAGCATTTCTGATAGCCGAAGTGTAAAAAACGTTTCAGACAAATGACTGAGAACTGAGGTTTAACCAGCACAGACAAATGGGTAGAAAGGGTAAAGCTTTTTCTGAACGTCCACTTGCATTGCATCGTCAGCAACCTGTAAAGGATAAGCAAAATTTGGACGTTGCCCCCTCCTGGAAAAATTTCTGCGGATGTCAATGAGATGCACTGATTTCGATCTAATTCTTGGGTCATAAAGCGTGGTGGTTAAATTCTTTTAAGTCACTCAAAAACGATAAATGCCAAAGTAATCAGTTTCCCCGACCTACATACCAAACGCAGTAATCAAAGAGCTCTGCAGTTTTGACGCGTGGTGAACAGCCTAAATATATGAAAATCCAGTAAAGGAGTGTTTTGATATCCAAGCGCGAGGCCCCCAAAAGCAGGAGGCCCCGGGCATTTGCCCGGTTTGCCCAATTATTAATCCGGCCCTGGGTAAAAAGTGTTTTCAATGTAGCCTACGAAACTTTATTTGTGGAAGCTAATAAATGAACAGATAACAGTAGTTGTTCTTGTTTCATTGTGCTTGTGCCTAAAGCACAAAGAATTAAAATGAAAAGATAAACAAGATTTGGTTGAGGTGAGAACGGAAAGAATTGGACGAGATATGGTTCGGGTGAAAACAACATATGATTCTGTTCCTTGGTTTCAACTTTGGTAGTGTCTATTTTACCTCATGACGCAAAAAGGGGTTATTCTGCTTTCAGCTGAAAGCGATTGGTTGAAGTGGTCACATGACAACGCGACACGCAAAGAGACACCGGGTTAGGGTTCACACCGTTAGGGTTAGAGTTTAACCTACAGTACATCCAACACAGACAAGCAGCCACTAACAGTTTGCCAGCACTGAAACCATAACCCTTGTGCAATTTTGGGGAAAGGCAAAATAGCTCCAGTTTTTGCCTAATGAGACGAAATATGCTCTACTTTGAAATTATCGGAGTACAAACGGAGTCGGAGTGTAAATTTCCAATGAGCTTGTTGCGGCCAGTGGTCCAACTATATGGACAAGTACGTATGCTCTGTAATCAACGCTTTGTAATAGACTGCTCGTTGAGCCATCCTGCTGGGCACAAATCGTTCACATATTCACACTGCGTTTATATGTATCACGTGACTTAACAGTCACGTCTTGTGCTGGATGCTTTTTTCTGCTTGCTTTTCTGCGCGTGTATTTACGACCTCGCAGAGTTTTGCATGGAGCTTCTTTCCGAGTAGCGTCGCGAGCGAGTTATTGTCTGACTGACCGATCGACCATTTTCTGTGATATGTTTGTCTCTTCATCGTGGTAAAGACAGTCGCCGTTTGTGCTAATGGTCGGTAAATGTTGCCGTTATGTGTTACTAAATGCGACGCAAGAGTCGAGGGCAATAAATTGTACAGAGTCACCTCTTAAATCCCCTGCTTGCTTCGTGTCTCATGCAGCCGTGAGCCTGTGTGACGCCTGCGTCATTTCATAGGACAGAGTGAATCAGATTCACCGATTGAGCCTGTGTTTTCAGATAGAGACACGCCAACAAAGTGGTGCTGTGACCAAGATGTGGAGGTCGTGCCGAGTTCAGCCTTCACACAAAGAACGTGCGATCCGAGTGGTTCGTTGTAAAAAGGAGGGGATGTTGTTGCAACCTCTCCGGTGTGTTGCGTTGATTGTATGATTCACCACGAACGGGATATGCGCGAAGAACAAAAATATATATGCGTGGCGCGAGCAAAAAATAGTAAGAGAGATTGCGACGCATGATCTCTATTGTTGCTTGCTGCCACGGTGCGAAGCTTTGCGCACATGCCGCTCGGGATTTCCGATCGCAACAAGCTCCAGAGAGCAGGGGCTGGAGTCACTTTCGGGAACAGAAGCAGGGGCCAAAAAAGTGACTCAATCACCTCTGGTGTAAATAACGGCAAAGATGTAATTAAGTTCAACAGATCTTTTGAAAAGTGATTGCAGGCTTTGCAAAAAGCCTTGAGAGCTCTGCTATTGAAATAAAATAAGCGTCTTTCAGAAGATTTGGTGAAAAAATATGGTTTGATCCCCATTATTCTGTCACGAAATTCATTGAGATGTTTCCTGCAATACATGAAACACTTGAAGTTATAAGTGGTTGGTGGGATGAATAAACTTCTTGCAGATGATCTCAGTTTTTTGCTGTAAATTTGTTGCCAAAATCCGTCGCTTCTCCTTGCGTTTGTTCCAGAATTTCATCGTTATTTTTGCCTCTTTCGAATGTCCTGCAAAGCTCAGATATAGATCTGGTGCAATGTACTGAGGAAATAGAGTCTATCCCGATGGTACTGAACGATTGTAGGAAAAATGAGGTTGATGACTTCGCGATAATTTTGAAGAAAGCTCAAACTCTTTCTGGAAACTTTATAGTACTGTAGTTTCCAGAAAGGCAAACACTTCGAGCAAACTACGACTCAAGTGGCCCCTGTGGCGTAGCTAGAGTGTGGGCTGCCCGGGGCGGTCCTTGAGTTTTGCGCACCCGAAGCCCATAAAAGTACATATTGCACAATGACTGACTCTTAAAGCTTTGTCTAAATATTAACTAGTTTGTGCACCATTCTAATGTTACAGTACTGTCACATGTTCAAATATGGTATGCTTTAAATACACGCCAAAAAACTTAAACATTGTAAGGGAAATTTAAACAAAAAGCAAAAACGACGTATAGGGAAAAATAGTAAAAAAAAGTGTAATAAATTAGCAATGTCAAAATTTGTTTTATCTATCAATTGTTGCTCTATAGACAGTGTGGCAAGATTTCTCAACCGTAAAGTGCTCTTACTAGATCTTAAGTAGTTCTTGATCAGTTTTAGTTTCGAAAATCTCCTCTGACAGGTAGCAACACTGACGGCAATTGTGAGGAAAATCTGCAGCATTTTTACTATATTTGAAACAGAATTCCCAACGTTATGCTTTTGAATAAACTGCAAAAGTTCAATGGGGCCTTCTTTCTCTACTTTGAACTGTACATCGGCAACATCGTATAACTGTGATGCAACAATAACGTTCTTAACAGCACAACAATGAGTCGCAACAACTATCAATATTTCTTTTTCGGGTATTAACTGCATTCAACCTCCTATACAAGTAACTGGACCGCTCAGCGCCGGATTTAGATGGTGGGGGGCCTGGGACTCAGACGTGGTGGGAGGCCCCATGTTCGGATATAAAATGTTTAGGTTGGGGAGGATCGATGAAGTCACTAGTATTTCCACATATCATTAATATTTATGACGTAATCTTTTGATGTCACATTTGGTAATTGAACTGTTACAAAAGTTTATGATGCAACATGGTATTTAGCAATAATTAGCGATATGTGAAACTGTTCCAAACCAGTCGCTAGAAGCATCGCATCTTCTTTTCTTTAATATTTGCTTGAAAAAATTTTGACAGTTTTTTGGAAAAACTTTCTTAACGATTCAACGTTTTCATCATCTCTAAACGCCAGTCCTCGCTCAGAAATAAATTTTACGAAAGAAACCAGACGTTGCAGACAGAGGCGATTTACGATACTGTTCGCATTGACTGGCCCGACTGGCTAGTTCTGCATCAATTCTTCATAGTGATTAATTACATCTGCGACTAAATGTAATCGCGGCATCTATATGGTCCATTGAATGCTCGTGGCTCCTCAGGCGCTCAAGATGTGCTTCCAGTTGAAGATTCTTTTTTTAATAAGGAAATGCACATTTAGTCGTATCCGCGCACATCAGTCTATAAGTGAAACATTTAACACAAGTTTGTGAAGGAGAAAAACAAAGCCAGCTTCTGTCAATTACATCGCCATTGTGGTTCTGGCGACGAATAAGATTTGTGGTACACTTCCGTGACGTGCTTCTGTCTTTCCTGTGTTGTGGAACATTATCTTTTAAAAATGACCTTTCATCACACTGTCAAACAGAACCTGTTTCATATTTTAACTAATATTCCCACATTTTGTCCGGTATATTGGCTGTCCAGAAGGCCCAGAGACCGATATCGTTGCCTCCAGTGATAGCGTCAGCCATCTCATCTATCGTGTTTTTCTATGATCTATCTTAACGTTGTTCTGCTACTGCACTGCTCGTTAAACTAGGTCTATCTTCATTTTTACGTAGATCTAAGTCTGTCACAACATGATCTTCGATTTTCTGTCCTCAACAAATGGTGCTTTGGACTTCTCAATATTCTGAGCTTGCTCATTAAAAGCAACGAGAAATGACTGCAAATGTCTTAAATTGAGTTCGTTCAGAGAATTTCCACAAAAGACATTTAAGAACAACAGTTGGCTTGTGGATGGATATGAAGTATGAATGTGAAGGTGAGTACATTTGAAGCATCCTTGGCAAGCTAGGATAAAGCGATAGCCACCTGGTTACTCTGTGAGAAATAAGTTTTTGGCACTTAATATCCACAAAGTCACAATAGTCTTTTCACTCTTTGGTGAACTTTGTAAACGCAACTACACGTAAATCACTCAGCTTCAAAATCATTTAGTCCTTTTCTGAAAAAGGGATACTTCTGCCGAATTTCTTCATTTTTTAGCAGTACTGATTAGCTGTAATTACTGCAAAGTACTACACTAACTTATGCACAACACATTGATCATCTTATCAGGATTCATAAGCAAAGCTAGTACAGAACCTATAAAGTCCGCGCTCTAATGCCAAAGTCATTGAGATATTGAAAAAGATTTAACACTGTTATGCAACGATTAATGTGAAAGCATTCCCGCCTTTTCAGCCGAGAATTAATTAACTCACTGAAAACATAGATAAATTAGACAACTTGCAGGCCTTCCCATAAACTAAGCTATGCCACCAGATAGTATTTTGTTGCAAGTGAGTACGGACAGCTTATATTGTATGCAAATACAAGATATCATAGCCAGTGTCGTAACTGACGGGGGAAGAGGGGCGAATTGCCCCCTGACAAGCTAATTGTAAAAACAGGTCTTCCAATTAAATCATATTTCGGTTTTAGCATTCTTTTGGTTTTCAATAGGTCATTGCTTTGTGTGTTTTTTCGGATTATTTTCCGGTGAATTATCATTTGTCAAGCTTTTTTTCTGAGTGTTGACTAGTGGACCTCGTGCAGAAGCCCTTTTATCTCGATTTACCACCCTGGCACAAACCTTTTGTTACGCCACAGATTATAGCTATGTAAAATAAGAAATGTAAAAAGGAGGAAATTTTGACATTTTGAATGTCCTCGGAGATTATTAAACTGGACATGTACTCCAAAAAGAGGACGTATGGTAGCCCTACTTAACAATGCTACTCATATGCAAATAAGGCAGATGCAAAATCTACCAGTAACGAGTAGAGACGTAAGCTAATGCGTTCTACGTAGCTTGACCTTGCATTCACTAGGTCAGTGGTTCCCACACTTTTTTTCCGCGGAACACTGCAAGGTTATTTTGAGTGAACAAGGAAACACCGCCAGAACTGCCAAGTAAACATAAACACTCTTTTCAGCCAAATTGCCGTTATTATGGGTTCGTACTGTAAGCAAAATTGTGCACAATAAAACTAACCATAAAGCAAGCTTGCGTAGATCAGACGATATAGCGGCTGCCACACGCCCAAAGGTTAAAGGACATATCAGCGGTTTTTGCTTAAAAATGGAAAGTATAGCTCGTGGAACCCTTTAGATTTGTCTATGGAACCCTACGGTTCCGTGGAACCCACTTTGGGAAACGCTGCACTAGATTCAGGTACCTGACCGACTTTCCGGAAAACAATAAGTGTGATAGTTGTTTCGTCACAATATCAAACAATATTCACGTGAAATACTGCCGTCTGGACGACCGATAATTTAATAGCGTCTTCAAACAAATTTTTTTCGCTAATAAAAATTATTAAGTGCAACGTACATGTGATAAATGTGGCTAAACACATAAACATGGTGGGGGGACCTGGACGCCTTGCGCCCCCCCCTACATCCGGCGCTGGAACTGCTTGGAATCTGAAGTAGGGTTGCCAGATGGCCGGTAGTTTACTGCTAATTTAGCAGAGGCCGGTAAGAAGCAGGTATTTTGAAAATAAATGCATTGGAGTAAATCCAAAATAAACGAACGCGGAATTTCTCAAATTGTAATGACTCTAACAATGAATCTTGTCAAGACAGTTCCTTCAGGGAAGTTCATTTAAGTCCAAAATGTAGCAAGTTGTTATTACTTGTAAGTTTAACAATACTCATAGTATCTTTGTTTCTCTGTTCCTTTGGTAGCCATATCTATCATACTCCTTCGTGTTAAACGTGATCTGTATCAGCATTTTTTGGCAATTAATCGTGAAACCAACGCAGTTGGAGTTGTCTGAACTACTGCAGGCTATTGCAGAAGAATGCAGGGAAATCATGGAAATGGACAGGAAGAGAGCGACATTGTATCGATTAGTGAACCTTTATACCCCACTGCGTAAAAAACAGATTGAGAAATTGTATTCTTAATAAGTCTTACCAACTTTCGTTGATTCAGTGTTTTCTGAAATATCTTTTCGTACAAAGCAGTTTTCATTGTGAATGTAATTAAATGTACAAAAATTAATCTCTCCGATAAAGTTTTACCTCAATCACTGTTACTATCGCCAATGGCAAAGATATGGATAGGCTGTGTTTGAATGCGCAATGTTCACTAATAACTCCAACAACTTGGCCTACGCCTTATTTCTGTTATTTTATCGATGATAAGATTTTTTGTCACTGCTGACAAAAAGGCCGGTATTTTTACAAAACACATCTGCCAACCCTAATCTGAATGCAGCACGGTGATCTAAAATTGTCATAATGACGCATCAACACACTGAAGCGACAAATTATTTCCCCTAAAAAAAACGAGGAACCCTAATGAAACGCTTAAAACTCACGTAACCCCACTACATATTTTGTGGAACACTAGGGTTCCACGGTACCCTAGGTTCCAAACCAATTGAAAAACTTTGAGAAGCAAAGGAAAGGCTTACGGACTGTCGCTTTAAACTTTTGGCTTGTAAAAGCTGGACATTGTTACTTCCGTTTATTTGTGCCCTAGCGGCAGTGCAAACTTTTTGCTTTTAACTAAACCAATCCATTTGATTCCCCTTGTTGATTTCACTTTAAACTGCCGCCGAAACTGAGTCCTGAGTAATCGCAAATAAATTTTTTCTCGACTTTTCCACTGCCCGTTACGGCCTGTTGAAGTCACATGATCGTCTGAGACAAGACCGCGCGTAAAGCGTAGAGTAACGTTGTCAATGAAAGTGCTGTATAGCTGTTTACGATCGGTGCCATCAGTTTTGTAATCGGTCTAGTGAGCTAAGCAGTCGTTCTTTGGCTTTATTATTTAGCTTTTGTTCTTAGCACAGTACGTAGTTTTTCTAACTTTGTTTCATTGTCAACTTTCGCATAGGACTGAAGATGTGTCGAACACGAAACTAGTTTCCTTGTG
>Ga0210059_1010712_pt1 | contig 14121 bp, 11 predicted proteins | sample Ectturendosymbi2_FD_188042 | JGI IMG/M metagenome (GOLD analysis project Ga0210059, IMG submission 188042) | Ecteinascidia turbinata endosymbiont from Florida, USA - Sample 2 (SPAdes) (version 2) | ecosystem: Host-associated > Tunicates > Ascidians > Unclassified | place: Key West, Florida... | reverse complement strand
CCCCCCCGAAAAATATCAGTTGTTTGCGGACCCTTGGAGATTAGCCGAAGAGCGGCAGCCATGACGACTTCGCAATACAGCACTTTAGGATGTGTGCACTGAATGTAGAAGTTGAAACGTTGATTTGTTTCAGACAAGCGTCAGTTAAAGCTTAGAAGAAACGTTCGCTCTTATCAAGTCGACTGCCCGTGCATTGACATACAACTGTTGCTGCTACTGCACAAAGATACTGCAAAAAAATAACTACAAACAATGATCAGAAAAACAACAAGGCGACCAATTATATCAAGCTTGACTGAATCAATGAAAAGTCCTGTTGTCGAATTTTCATGTTCCTGGAAATCTACCACCTCCATTACTTCTACTGATGAGGCCAGAAGACAAGACAAGGACGTGCGGACAAGAATCAACAAACTGTTTACAGACTGTTCGTTGACCTTTCCTGCTGAGCACACACCATTCACACACCATTCACACAGCGTTCACAGGCTCACTGCAGCCGTGGTGCACCTTTTTATTGTTGACAGGTTGCAATGCAAACTGCGAAGAGCTTTTCTGCCACTGACATTTGAGACGTGATCTGAAGCACGAAATACCCGATCCTCCCCCAGCAGTACCCTGCAACACCCCCCTTCCACCAAGCGGTAGGTTAGAGCGAGTGTTCGGCATGATTCATAACACAAAGTAGGTCACGGTTGACAAGACAACTGGAATCGCCAAACCCGCGAAGTCAATGCGCACGGCGAATTTGATTAGCTGTAAACTTCGCGACCCTTGTAAAACGAAAAAATCGAGGAACATTCACCGCTGCATCGAAAAAAGAAGGACCCGGTACGGTAGAAAAGAAGTATTTGCTACAGTTGTTTTGCTATTCTACGTGAAGAAAGTACTGTACCTGCTTGGGTTCTAGGGGGGAGGGCTTGGCAACGCATTGTAAGGTGGTGCACAGCAATAAATCACGTTCCAGCGTGCCTGGCAAACAACCAACGATGCTCAGTCTGCAAGTCGCCAGTGGCGCAACGTGTTGTCGGCAAAACGTGCCGCAGTCCCCGTCACGTGATTAGCCCTGCATCCGCTTCGATCCATCCCAAATTAACCGCTAAACGACTGCCGGAAAACAACGGGTTGAAAACCGTAGGCATCTAGTGGCAGACGGCTGCTAAATCAATGCATGAGGGAAAGAATTACACCTTTCCTAGAGGCATCTTTTCGTTGTTGAGTACGTCACGCGCACACTATTCGTGAGTTAGATGTTAGAAGTCAGTTCAGAGAAACTTTTGTGGGCTCGCTTTGTCGTCGGTGTTGTTTTATGCCTCAAACTATCTTTCTAAGCCAATTCGCGCGTCCCATCAACCAACAACCGATGGATCACGTTCAACGACGCAGTCGGCAAAAACTGAGCGAGGTTAATCTAGGGTTGCCACAGGTCCGGAATTGCGGTGCTACACTTTGTGTCCGGAAATAATTTTAAAAAATGCTCAAATGTCCGGAAGTTGGACAGTTACTAAACTGCGTTAACTTAAAAAAGATATGAATGTGCTGTAAAGGTGAGAACGAGAACCTCTGTTTTTTTGCTGTTTTGCGGTGGATTGGTAGTTGTAAGAGCATATTGAAAAATGCCGTATAGCGCTTGTTTGTTATCGCAAGAGTAACCATTGAGACTCCCAGAAATTTTGCCTCTTCAGATATCACAGCCTTAGGTAATTGGACTGAACAGCAAAAATGGACCACATCGCACCTGTAGTAACTCATCTTGTACATGAGACAGTTGAGCAAGGTGGGGGAGCCTTCCCGGTCGACACGGAATTCACCGTTCGGAGTGAAATAGTTGCTTTCTTTGATGTCCTGCGGGTGTTCCCCTTCAGCGATACGAACCTGCAAAATGCCGGGTGATAACCATTATCGATAGATCTCCGAAATAAAATCTCCAGTTGGCCCCGTTGGTGCACCAATGAGAGAAAAACGTGCTTCCCTCATCTTTGAGGAGAATAAAGCGGCAATCTAACAGCCACCCGAAGGCAGTTAGTTGTCATTGCAACGATTACGCTGTGCACACGTTTGTGGTGTCATAATAGTAATTTGCGTAACTGCGCAACAAGTTATGACAGCACAGCGCGCCAACAGAATCAGGACAGTGCTTCAGTCACAACCGCAGTCTGCAAACCATGCAAGGTTCAGGTCCAAATCCCAGAAGGCTTTTTTCATTCGGAAACTTGTTGTTAAATTCTCCGAAGGACTTTGCTTCTTTGCAACTACTGTACATTTGCGCGGCCGAACAAGTTTAACAGGTCACCAGCGACGAACACAGTCCTTGATAAGCGCTTCAAGTAACACGGAAAATCGATAGGTGCTAAACGTGCACTGCTTGTTTTCAGTCTGTTGTCAGGTTCGACAAAACGCAGCTTTGAACTGGGTGTCAGTTGTGGTGCGCAAATTTCAAAAATAATAATAAAAATCATCGAGAACAAGTGGTCAGATATGTGCCTGCCACACTACATACACTGGAGCAACAAGAAACAAACGCCATGCATGTGCAAGATTAGTTTTAAGAAAATTAAGGACATTTACCATCCACAGGAACTTGTTAATATCGTCACCAGAGTAGCCGATCATCCCTCCAAAAATTATCAGCACGTAATCTACGTCCAGCATTCGCATAATTTTGATGGACTTGTCTTCGGTCGAAGCCATCGCTTTACCGACCTGCACGTCAAGAGCATGAATTGTAGTTATCTGAAGTAATATCGGAAGGACAGCGCTTTGGAACAGCAGACTACTTGAATATAAGCATACAAAATGCAACCAAACACTCCATAGTAGATCACTACATTCCATGGCTCAACAGTTAAGCGAAACTCAGTTCGATGCAAAACAAAAAGTTTTGAGGAAATATGAAACAGGTGATGAATCCGAAATTCAGAAGTAAAGGAGGCGATGAATCAGCACACCAACTCTGAGCCCTAAGGGCCCAAGGAGATGGTGTGCAATACTATGAAATTCCAAGCCTCTACCCACATTGGAAATCAATTACAGCAGTCATCAAAGGGGAAGCAACCGTCCTGGACAGGCAAGTGTAAGTAAAATGAGCCCGTGATAAAACTCACGTTGCGCTGCATCCAAATAAACCACTCACCAAAGCGATATGACTGTTGTTCCACGTGTTGTTGTCCACGAGAGTGGTCCGATTGGCCATGCCGGCGATCTGGTATCCGTAGTCCCACCAGGACATGACGCGCGCTTGGTCATGGGTGTTTTGTCGCAGCCAATGGTAAGCCTCGCGGAAGTCGTCAAGAATAACACGTGTCCTGAAAGCAGCCAATGATAAGTCAAGAATAACAAGTGACCTGAAAGCACGCCCGTTTAAAGTGTGGTTCGTATCCAGGACCGTAGCCACGGGAGGCATTCAGGGACAGTACCCACCAAATTTTTGTGCCCAGCCCCATATGGTTAAAACAAAAAAATTTATTAAACATATAATTTAAAAAATCTTTCCTCTCTAAAATGCATATTTTGCCGCCCAAAACCTTAAAACCTACAGCTACAGGTCTGTTCGCATATGGTGGCGCATCAATGCGCCGTCCAGGTTAGCAAGCAGCAATCAATGTTGAATTCCCAGCAAAAGCGAGGACAGCAGACCAAGGTAATGCTGTGCCGTCTCGCAAAACAAATTTTCCTCGTTGAGAAAGCAGTGCATTTCTTTTATTGCGTAGTAAAGTTTTAAAATGCAGAAGAAAGGATTACTTGAAGGCCAGAAACATTTTGTGAATCACCACAACACCGCAATCAGTTCCTAAAAGCAACCAGGTTCAATATTTACGATATGTACGGTGTGCAGCTTTCGCATATTCTCAAAAAATCTATGACACACGAACAAACGACCGATTAAATAAGAATTTAAGTCAGATGAAGTAACTAGTTTATCGTGCACTTCGACTGATGGCGTGTTTAACAACTCAAGTTGAACCACGCGACAGAATAATAGGATAAGTCATTGATGTGTCACTAACAATGGGATAATACATTACACCAGGGGTTCTCAACCGAGGGGAATTTTGTATTTACGATTTTGTTTAAAATGTAATTAAATTAGAGGCCAAAGAGCTTATCAATTGTGAAGAGTTCAGTTTCTCTTCTTAGTGTACTGATGTAAAAGTGTTCTTTACAAACTAAATTTTTAAGGGGGGGATTTTATCTGTAAATTAGGTTAAAGGGGTGCGTGGGATAAAAAAAAGGTTGAGAACCACGGCATTACACTTTAATGACAGGCAATCTCTTAGCTCGGATCGCAAGCACCAAACTACACAACCAAGATGATATGCAGCAGTCACCCGTCATTGTTGTATGAGGCGAGTACAACGCTTGGGCTCGAATAGGCGTTGCTCGTCACCCACGTACAGTGAACCACGAAAAGCATGAGAATCAGGAGTAAGGTCATCAGGACCATGCCCTGCAACATGGAATTGGTCAAAATTGAAGTTTTAGAACCGCCGAAAGACGCTTTACACTTAAAATTTAATGAAAAACCTGCTATACGAATTAAAATTAAACAGAGCTTCGGAACTTGGAGAAAAATTACAGGCTAGAAACACCCTGCTATAAAATATCAAACTGACAGAAGACATATCATGTTACAAAATCTGAGTTCGGTCGACGTGCGACGTCGAGAAAAGCCGGAAAGATTCGAAACAGCACTGCGATTCACCGACATGAGCGCGTTCAAGGTTCCATACCTTTACGTTGGCGCCCAGCGACGTGTTCTCCTGCTTGTTTTTTTTGTAAGTTGCTCCGGCGGCGCCACTCTGACCGGACAACCGCTTCGACCCTTGCCATGCAAAGACCAGAGAAGAGATTAAAATCCCAGCACCGGACTGCTTCACGAGCAACAATCGCATAAACTGACCCAGAGCGTGAGAACGTAAAGATACAACGGACCCGTTTGGGGACTTAACGTGTAACATATTTGCGGCACTGTAGTTCTGTTGATGATTCAAGAAAAAAGGTTGGAATGAAGTTTCTCAACCTGGAAATGCGAAGAGGGGAGCGTCCCCGTGAAACGCGTAACAGTGTGTTCGTTCGGACTTGGGAAAATCCTATAAATTTGAAGGCTCGAGTTTTCTGCGGTAAAAATTTTCCCGATCAAGAATGCATCAAACTCGCACGTGCTCTAAATAAATAGCTACCACGAAAATACACCTGATCAACTATTTTACTCGAAAATGGGTAACAATGTTGAAACACGTTTTTTCGTATATTTTAAGAGGCAATCGTATTCTGGAGTACAAACGACCGTGACGTCTCGGGATTTTGCATACTATTCCAGGTTAACGTTTGTCTAGCATTCACCAATTATGGCGAATGCTTGACTGTGTTTTTATATTTTTTCTTCGTTTTTTTTTTTCAATTAAGCCGGCCACTACGAAAACCCCCTTCTTCAATGTGCTACAGGGGACGTCAATCCGTCAACAGGAACGCGTAGAAGCGACACCGGGAAACTGCACACATTTTACAGTTTCTTGTCTTATAGAATGACCGAAGTTTACATTTTCTTTCTCACCAAAAGAACTAAAGCCGAAAAAAATGTTTAATCAAACCATTCATGACCTAAGAGGGTTGGCGCAGCTAAGTGCTATGGAATAACCCATTACTGCGGGGGGTGGCCAACCCGCGGCTCTTACGCAATTACCAGAAGTCCCATAAAATAACATGCGTAACAATAAATGGCTTGTAAAGTTCTGTCATGTGGTGTGCGACAGTTACAATAAATCTAGCTGAGCAAAGGTACGTGTGTGAGTGAGGAAGAGATGGCGTGTGATGTTCATGTGTGTCGATGTGCCACTGCGCGGTAACATAGTAAGAAATGTGGCTCTTGGTCTCTTACTGGTTGGCCACCCCTGCATTACTGTCATGACCTCGAAAAGACAACCTCGTCAAAAACTGCCGTGTACATTATCTTTGCCACGAACTTTGCTTACTAAGAATAGTTCCCCAGAATTTATCCCTGAAGACACTTACATGCAAGGAGCACGCAAGGACTGACTTAACTCTCCAGCCTAATCCTGTGTAAACTCCAAGTTTTATCCTTAGCGTAAGTAGTGAGTCCAGGTAAATTACCTGTCAGTCATGACAATTTCTCTCTATACTGCTAAGGATAAGCCGAACATAAACTATAGATTAAAAATAAGTCTTGTGTAATGCGCGTGTTCTCTATACCTCTGTGCGATGTCTTGCCCGCTTTGTCATACAGGGATTTTCCTTGTTGGTCTTGGCCCAGCTCATCTTCGTCCGCATCGCTTTCGTCTTGGTTGATCGGTGGGTATTCCCCGCTTTCACTGCCCTGTTGACAACAGTTACGGTAGGAGGGAGAAACGAGATCTCATCGTATCTCCACCATCGTGTCGAAGAAAAAGTCCTTACTTGCCACAGAATATCAAATATTTCACTCCAACAACTGTGAGATAACGCGCCTTGTGAAATCTGATACCTACACTTGTACCAATTATAACCTGAAGATTGGAGGAATTGAGTAGATGGCGAGGGACAGATTAGGCAAACGTTAGCTACTCTTTTGGCCAGAAGCATTGCGAAATTCACTATATGGAAAACAGCTGTCGTGTGCGAGTGCCTCAAAAACCAATTTTATTCAACCAGGTAACACATTCCAACAGGCTTGCAGCCACGGGGGCATTCGGAGGCAGTGTCCCACCCCAATTTGGTTGTGTCCAGAAAATTTTGTTTTAAACATATAATACAGGGGTGGCCATCAAGTCGATCGCGATCGAAAGGTCGATTGCCGAGTCCCAGTTGGTCGATCGCGCCTGATTTTGCATTGAATTGACAAGATACGTAAAAAGAACACTTTTCAATCAGTATTCCAGAAAGTCCAAAAATTTATCCATGAGTTGATTGGTCATGTACGTTCTTTGGTGCCTCTTACGATGGCTGGCCATAGGCTAGCACGGCAGATGCTGCGAAGGTATTGTTACATGTTTTCGTATTATTGTATTATTGACAATCATGGTTTAGGCGTAACAGACACTTTGCCTTCTATCTGTGTACCACCTACTAAGACAGGGTTTCTCAACCGGTGCATTCGGACCCCTTTGGAGCCATGGAGCTGTTCTCCGGGGACCACGAGCAGAGCCCTTACTAAACAGCTCGGCCTCAGCTTATTGATGAGCAGGGGCCACAAGTGTTGAGAGTCTTTGGAAGTGGGCCACAATCCATAAAAGGTTGAGACCACAGTACAGTACTAAGGCGATGGTAGGGGAAGGTGGGGCACAGTCGTCTTTTTTGGTTTATTCAAAAAGTTGAAAACGTTGAACTTTAAATTTTCCAAGGTGATTTAGTCTCATACCAGCCTTGGTACTAAAGTGATTTTTCCGTGATTTGCAGCCGTTGCTACGAGTTACAGAGCAAGTTGTGTTTTTGCTACCCAGAAGTATTTTATAAAATCGCATTGAGATTTGGGTCTTGCCCACGTTAATCAACATCTTCTGTTCTGAGTTTTTGTGACGTTGTAGTCAGAGCAGTGCAACATTATTTGATAATGCCAGATTTGAAATTCTTTTTAAGCTGAGTTGGTGCTTCATTTTATTTTTTAGATATGCATGGGGCACATCTGACAAAAAAAGCTGGGGCATACTCAACACATTGCCACTAGGTCAGTCTAAATCTAAACAATGTGAAACGTGAGGAGTTATATTGAAATTAAATACAGAATTCTAATCTATGAGCATTTTCAGGTTTATTATGTGCTTAGAGGCACATTATATTTGTATGGTAAAGCATGAATTTCAGCATACTGCATTGATTTCATTTAATGTTTGGTAATCATACAAAAAATTTTTGCCATGCAGTAATAGTGGGTAAAACTGAAAACAGTGGAGAGGCAGTCAGCAAGCGCCTATTTTACATCCATCACGTGAATATTATGCAATGCATGCAGCCCAAACTTTTCATTGATTGGTCAAGTGTACCCCATACTCAAGTCGAGTGTGCCGGAGGCAGGGTTGATAAAAATCATGATTTTTTTATTTTTTTTATTTACTGTATAGCGGGTGGCCACCAAACAAGTAGTAATTTTCAAGTTTAATTAAAGAGTTTGTTTTAATATAAGTTTTTGTTCTGTGTTTCTTCTAGTACAGCAACAGTTGCTATGTTTGATAAAGATTTAATTGCTTTCATATCTTGTGTTGTCATAAGTCTCTGCCTTTTCTAATTTTAAGTGAAACTGATTAAAGTACTAATTAAATGTGTCATACAAATCACACAAAGCTTTACAACTGCTTATGATTTTTGCTTGTTTTTGTTGATGTTATCACTGATTTAAATGAAATGATTTAAATCAATCAACCCTGACCGGAAATAGCGGAACTTTCATTCAAACTTTTTTGCGCTTATGCAAAATTCCTTAATGGAAATAAGTTCATAACACCAGGACCGGTGAACAAAATGAATTATTTATTGAAATGCCAATACTGAATCTGCCAATTTAGTAATTTCATTGACACTCACGGCACACATGCATAAAATGTTAAATATCCATCTGTTTCATGAATCAAAAATGTGTTTTATAACTATGTTTACAGTCACCAGCCTTCGCATTTGATGGAATTTAAATGCAATTTTCACTTTATGCCAATTTACATTCTCAAACTTATGGCATTCTAACAGTTATGACTTTTGAATCTGCAAGGGTTGGTGATTTTAGTCTACATGTCATTTTTGCAGCTACATGACATAGAATCTGAGACCTCGGGTACGCGACTTTTTGTTCTGGCCGATTCGGTCTGGGGACATTTCGGTCAGACAATGAAATCTTGCAGAAATCTTACATGTTCACATTTTAATGCAAACATACTTTAACCAACGATATGTTTTATTTAAAAAAAAAACTACAAACATGATCCAAGATCCAACAGTTAATCATCATCAGCATATGATTTACATTATCATCAGCAAGCAAATTAAATCATTATCGACATTTTGCGATTAAACACAAATTCTTCAAAGTCACAATTACAATTCAAATTTAATCGCAATCATGACTCCTCAAAGGGAGTTGGTATACCACCAGTTAGAGTGACATTTCGCCTGCCTATAATCATTTAATTAAAGGAAAGTAAAGTTGTTTATGTACAGAAACGTCGTGACCGAAATGTCCCCAGACCGAAATGTCGCGTGACCGAATCGGCCAGACCGAAAAGTCCTGTTCCGTGTGACCTCATAGTGGCTATGATTAACAAACTTCAAATGGTTTCAACTTTGTCGTCATAAAAACTTTTGGCCTTCTACACTAATACTGTATATAGCAGAGGTTCCCAACCTGGGGTACATTTGCCTATCTGCAGGGTACATTGATTGTACATTTGCAACAATTTAAATTTGAGACATGAAAATGGAGTATACCTTTATAATTTCAAGATTCTAAAAGTTCTATTAAAAATTAAATAAAATTTAGTATTTTGCTCAGGTTTTTGTCATAGGAAATTTTAGAGGTACATGTTCATCTATCGAAATGCTTAAGGGGTACATGTTCAGAGAAAGGTTGGGAACTCCTGCTATATAGGCTATGTGAAAACCTATTTAAATGTGTCATAGACATCACACAAAGCTCTAAAACGACATGACTTTTCTGATTTTTAATGTTTGATTTAAATCAGGGGTGGGCAATTAATTTGGCTCTGGGGCCACTTTCAGAAGGCCGCGATCAGCGGAGGACCATAACTTTTGGAAATAGAAAAAATCCCGGTTCAAGTTATCCTCAGCACTAACGTTTGCTGTGTTGAATTGAAGGATATTTAGAGTTGCAGATTTTCGTGAATGCTTCCGTGGGCCACATTTGGCCCGCGGGCTGTTATTTGCCCACCCCTGATTTAAATCATGATTTTTATTGCTTAATTTAAATCATGATTTAAATCAATTAACCCTGGCCGCAGGCATGAGACAGAAAAAGTACCCTTTTCAAATTGATTGTAAATTTTTTTCTGAAGGGCGTTGTTTTCATGTTTTGGCATGATATTGTATATGTAGAGCTGCTTTACTGTCTGACAAATTTTGAGCTTGTTTGGACTTGAATTTAAGTAGCAGTGGTTGAAAAAGCAAAAAAATGTCGGCTGTACCCCACCTTCCGCTACAATGTGCTTGCACGTGCGATACTCAACTTTGGCATTTGTACTTGTGACTTTATTACAGGGTTGAGAAAAACCCGTTTTTTTAGTTTTGTAACAAGAAACAAGATTTTGTTCTTTTTTTAAGGAAAATAGAAAAACCTTATTATTAATTGTTTTTATTGCATCATGCAATATCATTATTTTCAGAATTACACAATAATAACTTGTTATATCTATTATGCCATTCAAATTTGAGAGCAAAGAAATGTGCCCCATCTTTGTTTTTGCAAATTTTTGGTCAATTCACTCCAAAATGGTAAGGCTTGGCAAGAATGCGCACAGCAAACAAAGAAAAACCATTTCCACACAAACTCTACAGTTTCATGTGAAGTTTATCTGCATGCCTTGCTAGTTCAGCATCTATAGCAGGGATCACCAACCTTCTTGAAGCTGAGAGCTACTTCTTACGTGCCGATTAATGCAAAGAGCTACCAGTTTGATGCAAGCTTCTGAAATAAAAATGTTGCTCAATTTACCTTTAATTATTTTAGTATTAACAATTAAGATACTCCGCAATGTGAAGACATCGATCATGCTAATGGTATTTTTAGAGCAGGCCCGCAGGCAGTGGTGTAGCCAGCCTGAAAAAAATTTTTGAGCCAAATATTTTGACTTTCAGCGAGCAACAGCATTTTGTTTGGGACAACACCTCTCAAAGCGCAAAACAAGAAATGCTAGAAATTTGGTGGCCATGCCTTTTGGCTACGCCTATGCCTGTGGACAACCTGCTTGGTCCTTGCGGGCGACCTGGTGCCCGTGGGCACCACATTGGTGACCCCTGATTTTTAGAGTGTTTTTTTTTCAACATATGATTTGGTATGGTCCTAAATCAGAAAAATTTGATAAATGCACATAAGGCAGAAATATTGGTAAAAATATACTGATTGTGCAGAGCTGAGAAAGATAACCATTACAAACTGTTTAATTTTTTTTCAACTCCTTCAAATTTCATTGCTGTTCGTTTTGTTTGATTAAAAAAAGTTCACAAGTGTCCTGCCTATTTTATTTTTTACTTCTTAGTACATTTTTTCAAAGAAAAAATAAAAAGCGGGTTTTTTGGTGGGTTTTATTGTTTTTTTTTTCAGTGGGCTTTTAAAAAAAAAACCCGGGTGGTTTTTTTGGGTCGTTTTTTTACAACAACCCTGCTTTATTAGCGACCGGTCGATCGCGAGTTAGCAAGAAATTTTCTAGTCGATGCCAATCGAAGACAAGTTAGCCACCCCTGATATAATAAATACAAAAATCTTTCACCCGTAAAAATGTATTTTCACCCCAAACCTTAAAACTTGGCTACGAGCTTGCGTTCCAATATCCAAACAAGGTGGACGTGGCACCCGTGACGTATGCACCAAGCCTTCAACTCTGGCAAAACGCACCTTGAAAAAAACTTGAGAACAATATAGCAATTCTGAACTGAAGCCTGTTGTCGAACATCACTGCATCACCAATTGTTTGATAATACTAGCAGCTATTGCCCAGCATAACGACAGTGGATGAACGTAAGCCAAAACTAGACCCCATGCCCAGGAAATGATTTTCAAATTCTGTTTTTATCAAATGCAGTTTTTGTTTTCCACGCGTTTCAGCTTCGCCAGCAACCTATACTGTTTCAGCGATGGTTGAAAAGATAAAAATCATGTTCGTTATGTTCTATTCCCCTCAAAAGCAAATGAACAACAAACTGGCGCATTTTGTCTCAAACCTTTAATGACTTCTTCTTGGCGCCGTCAGACTTGGGTTTGCTTCCTGCATCGTCGTCCTGCAAATCGAAAAGGCAAGAAATATACTGTGACGCAGATTGAACGACTGTCTTGCAAAGAACCTGTTCGGCGCCTGACGGGAACAACCCTGGTGGTGACCAATGCAACGGGAAGCGGACATAGGTTGATCTTTACCGAACACTGAAACAGCGTTTGGAACACCAGACACCGCGGAAAAATCTGAGTGTGGATCTTGATTTGGCCATCACAGAGCACTGTAGTATCGAATTTTCCGCTACAAGGCACTTTTTCCGCAATTGAGTACGCGTTTTTATTCTGCGACGTTGCAGCGAATGTTTTCGCATAAAACAAAATACAATGCAACCGGCTCTTTTATGGAGGGGCACAATTTGAGACAAAGACCGCCATACTTTTGAAAGCACCTTGATCAAGCCAGTGCTAAACTTACGTGACTAACAAAATTAAGCACATGGGTCTAAGGCCGCAACCAGCTGAAATTTTCGAGGGAGTCAATGTGGTTGTAGCTTGTTGTTGTACGTAACCACTAAAAATGTATTGGCGCTTTCACACTGTTTCAGAAAATTTCAGGGGGCAATGAACCGATTTACCCCGTGGTTGCGGGGCTACATGGGTCAGGGAAAAAATTTGAACAGATGTCGATACATGCAAGCATCTTACACCGGCAATCCTGGTTTTGACGATAATATTGTGCGAAACGTGATACAACTTAAGAACAAAGCAACTGCAGAAAACTAACGCACAGGCAAACAAGAGCGATATACAAAATGTGGTTTTAGTTTCAAATGCCAGATTGGTAATGCAGGCATACAGCTGAACGAAAAAAAAGTACTTTCCTTAACTAAAGAACAATTAGGAAATGCTCTAACTAGAGATAAACTAACAAATTGATTACAGACCCAGCGAGTCTTCTTGGTGTCAATCATCACGGACAGTTTTAAAATAAAAAAGAAAAAGGCATCAGCAAGCGCAGTGACACATTGTTTTAAACCTTTTGACTACTGCAGTGGAGTTACGCATGCCCTAGCTATTTTAGGTCATCCACGGAGAACAAATTAAGAAGCTATATGTTGAGAAGTTATTCGGTGCAGCATCTGCAAATTGAGAAGACAGCAGCGTGAATCGCAACCGCGAAAGACAGAAAAGTCTAATTTACAACACAGTAACGGATGCGTTTGCTTTATTGCCCTTGGACTTAGAAGCACAAACGAAAAACGCTATACAGAGATCTTATCACAACACAATTAAAATTTTTCAAATTCAGTGAAGTTAAGCAAGCATTTATATTGCAGAGACGAAGTCACTCGACGATTAATACCGGATTAACATAACCGCAAAAGTTGCCGTCAGCATTCAGCAATTATCATCGTGTGCGCTTCCACATGCCGTAAAGTTATTGGTTTCATAAGCAAGCCACGCCCAAACGTGAAGCCAATCGCATGAAAGGGAACCGAAACTTCATCGCGAGTTGAAAATGCGATCAAAATTTAAGTCCTTAAAACTCGAAAGGAGCTTGCAGGAGAATATCAGTTTCTTATGGTAGAACATTGAGTGAACTTTTTCACCACCGTAGTGTGTTATAACTGTAACTCGCCACACGCACACCTACGCGTAACGCGACGAAGAAGTTCGCATACATTTGTCGAAACCGCACAGTGCGGTCTTACTCACCTTTATGAAGTGGCTCAGAGTGTTGGAGAAAGCGATACCGGCCAGAATGCACACAACCGGTGTCAGGGTGAGCATTAGACGGACCATCACTCCAGCGAAGTAAGCAGCGAAGACGGCGTAAAGCACAACTGTAAAAGAGGAAGTGCTGTCAATGCTGGCATCAGGGCGGAATTTTCAAATCCAAGTTAGAAGTCGTCAGTAACAAGCAAACGATCCGATAATTGAATTTCGTCTAGAATAGTGTTTCCCAATCTTTTTTGGCCAGCGCCCCCTTTTCTGACAAACAAATTTCTATCGCCTCCTACCATGCCTAGCACACATATCAACACAATTTTTGGTGCATTTCACTATAAAACTTAATTTAGTAAAACGCCAAGTTTTTGTTTACAAACTACATGCATACATGTTTGTTGATCATACTGTTTTTTACGACATTTGGTCACTCAAAGTTAGTAAGACAACAGAAATGTAAATATTAACTGGGTCTCCTATCGCCCCCAACCGCCCATTTCTGCTTCACCGCCCCCAAGGGGGCGGTA
>Ga0210059_1010711_pt1 | contig 14121 bp, 8 predicted proteins | sample Ectturendosymbi2_FD_188042 | JGI IMG/M metagenome (GOLD analysis project Ga0210059, IMG submission 188042) | Ecteinascidia turbinata endosymbiont from Florida, USA - Sample 2 (SPAdes) (version 2) | ecosystem: Host-associated > Tunicates > Ascidians > Unclassified | place: Key West, Florida... | reverse complement strand
AGCTAACGGAAAGCAGAGAGAGTTGTTGGAAGGACACATTGAAGGGAAGAGAGGGAGAGGAAGAAAGACAAGGGATTGGGTGAAGGATATTGAACTGTGTACTCAAAGCTAACGACAGGACCCTACGGAGAGCTATGGTCGTCAACCTTCGTCAGTCGAAGACGACACGCTGAATGAATGAATGGTATGAGTGATTTTTATAGTAATCACTGGTTGTATAGGCCTAATGTAAGAAAGGTCATTGTCTTGAAACAATAAGAGTTTAACAGCTGCACGTGTGAGAGGCCACAGTATAGCCGTGATTCGTTTCATGCAGAAATGTAACTGGCTTTGCTGTAACATTGGTTGTCACATAAATTTCAAGGTGCAATTTATAATGTTAAAAAGTTGCATTTGCAAGAAAATCTCTGTGAATTATTTGACGAAAACAAAAGGCAGAACTACTGTGGAGACATAGTTTTAGTTTAGGATTGGCAGTTTTGCACAAGACTGTCTTCAACCCTTAGTAAATAGGATTTAAATCAAAACGTTGGAGAAGTATTGACTTAGCTACATATTGGCCTATAACTCAAAATTAAATCAAAAATAGGCTATACCAGTGTGGTCCAGCTACAGGCCCGCGGGCCCCATGTAGCCCGCGGACCGAATTTTTAAGACCTGCGAGCTTTGTTGGTAATGTTTTCCGTATGTCTTGCAACAGGTAATTTTAATTAGATATGTTGCAACAGGTAATTTTAATTAGATATGTTGCAACAGGTAATTTAAATAGAGTAAGCGTAACATCTTTTAATAAAAATGTACAATATTAACGGCGTTAGAATAGACTGTAGAGAGCCTCTGGAAATTCGTCAGGAAAGAATGATTTCCCAAACTGAAAGATTTCGCAATAAAAATATGTTTGGAAATACATACGTGTGAGAATACATTTTCTACAATAAAGCAAGTAAAATGTAAAAGTGGCAGGCGGAACACTGATCGATAGTCTCCGACTTGCTACCACTAACATTGGTATTGATAAAGGAACTATAGTGTCCGAGAAGCCTCGATCACAGGCATCACACTGATAGGGCTTTGTAATAAATTACTATTTGCTATTGTGTAATAATTTCAATGACTCACTAACTTACCTTCTTTTTTTGTTTTAAATCTTGTGAACCCTGTTGTTTTACACATCATTTTGTAGACGTGGCCCGCAATTTGTCACGTTTTTGTAAAATGGCCCGTAGGTCAAAAGCAGTTGGACCACGCTGGGCTACACATTTAGCCTCATTTCTTGTAATGTCGCGACGATGGTGACCAACCAATGCAAAAGACATTTATTTCGTGACTCTTTCACTTTGTGCCTGTGCTGAATGCATGGGTTCGCGAGTCATTTGATTTGCCTGAGTTTAACCAAACCCACAATGCATTAACGTTTTCATCCAAGTGCAAAACATTTGCTTTACAGGTACGTTATCGCCTAGTTTAGTTGAACATTCTTTTCGAGTTAATGCAGGTTAAACTCGGTATTTTTTTGCCAATTCACCGTTGTGCAGTTTGATTTCTGTTCAACCTCAAATACATTTTCGTGTCCTTATGCAAATATAACTCTTAGGCAGGGCCGGATTAACCATTTGGCAAACCGAGCAAATGCCCGCGGCCTCGCGCTTGAATACAAAACATTCGTTTATTGGCTTTTCATGTTTTTACCGGCCAGTCGCCAGGATATAGCAGCAGGGGGAACCACAAAGAGGGGCCAAAAACCAGAAGAGGGGCCACATTTTTAAAATACAGTTTTTACACTATATGTGAAAAAATTTTACACATAATAATCTGGGGTGGACATTAGGAGAGACAAATGAGGCGGTCGGCTTGGGGCCCTTTTGAGAGATTCGCACTTTATTTTTGCATTGTTTTGTTAAAAAGCTTATTAATCACTTCAGAGCTACTTTTAATGACATTTGAAGCAAGTCACATGTTGGTCAAAATAAAGCAAAAATCGTGCAAATGTGCCAAAAGGGATCCCTTTCTGAGAGTTTGCCTCGGGCACCTAAATTCTAATTTCCACCTTTGCATATAATATTAAGGACCGCGGGGCCCGTAGCAATTGCTATTGTTAATCCGGCACTGCAACCTCACCTGAAACATTGCGACCCTTCAATTCCAATCTTCTGAATCTTGAAAAAGACCTTTCTCCGGAGCAGTTGGTGACCATCACGCTCAGAAAGAAGGGCCAGCCTGGTTAGACAAACTTAGAACCACTACGGCATCAGACCCAAACGCGCTTTTTCAACTTTTTGCTGTTTCCTTTTGGAGAAGAGTTGTATGGTCGTCAGTTGGCAAAGTGACCTTTGCTTGCTGTTCAACTCGTCAAGATCTGCTCTGATTTGCTTAGCATGGGAGCAGTACAAACTTGCGCAAGTGCTCAATAACAATCTGATTTCTGAATGATTTTGTTAAAGAAAATTGAAATGGAAAAATCACATCTAAAAATTCGGAACGCGCTTTACGCAATAGAAACGCTAACAAAACTAGTGTTGCTCAGAAGCAACTAGGTTTCTATTGTACTGCAGAATATACTGCTGCTAGCCCTACACATAGCTCTTCCTGCAGTACAACCTTAGCTTTGATTAGGTGCATTTCCAACACGAACAGTCACAAGTTCTTTCGCCTGATTCGCACGTAACGATCCACGCGATTCAGGAAACGCAGCCAATTGCTTTGCGTTTGACGACACCATAGTCGGCATGCGGCTTCATCAACGGTCATATTGAGATCCATGGAAATTCGTTGGAAGAGCCTGGCGTTATCAACACCAAATCTGATTAGGTGGATATAACTCAATATAATGAATAATGAAGACAAAAATTTTGATGAATATTTATCGAACTGATCATACAGCCTACCGCCAATTGACTCTGTGCGTACCACAGTTTGCTGGAGGCCCCCTTGGATCTTGAGGTCCTAGGCTTAAGCCTACACAGCCTATTGGCAAATCCGGCCCTGCATATGGACCATGTCTGCGCCAAAAAAGTAAATAGGCAAAAAGTAACTTAAAAGCTAAATCGACATATTTCAACAGGTTTTATTTTTATGAGGCATGCTTAACATCGCAAGGACATTTTTGGCAAAGTTAGACACCTTCGATCAAAGAAATGCGTCAATTTGGTTCGTATACATATTATAAAATCGTTTACAAACGACGAAACAATAACTTTCTTTTAATTTTTTAGCAATCGCTAAAAAGCTGTCTTGCGTCACCCGACATCACGAAGGGCGGCACTGTCTTCATCGTCCTCCGCACCAAACGGCGAGATTCCACGTCATGAAATTGAAACAAGACTACAGCAGAATATCCACAAGTAGATCAAACTCTTGCACAACGACAAACTTTCAAGTTTCCTTTCTAAATCCGATTGAGCGGAACGACAAAGATTGGGCCAAACGTGATCACAGCTCACTGAAGAGATTTCACTAAAACGTGCAAACAATTTTAAAATGTTAGCACTTTTATTAGCGCTTCCCAACCAGTGGACAACAAAGCATTTCGAAGTGTTACAGTTTATCGATATTTAGATAAAACATTTCTTTAAAGTTAAAATTTCTTTTGATTTGGTCTTATCACATCTAACAAGCAAGCTTAAGTTTCTTGTTAACAGATTGCATGTGGTCTAAATTTTTTTGTTGTCATTTTAACGCAAGCTCTAAGAACCTTGGGGCCTCCGGCAAAGCGACTTACTCAAAATTAAGCGCCAACCTGACGGCAACATTTGCGTTGCGTAGCACCGTCGGGTTAGCTGATTATTAAATGGCGACTGAAGAAAAGCCACACTGTTTCACCATCATCTAAAATCCAGTTTATTTTTTGCTACTAAAAACAACAGGATTTGGACGCCAGAGTTCAAAACTGGAATGAACGAAAGCGACAGCGCTCCTGACAACCGATGGGTTCACGTCACCGATTCGAATAAACAATAAAATCGTCCACAGCAAGAACCAAAACCTCATCTGGCTTCAGAGGAGCTTGAAAAATTTGCAAAGCGTCAAACGCATACAGTGCCTCAAATGACATATTTCCTACAGCTCAGAAATGTATACTTCGGGAAAAGTAAAACACCTGAAAGAATGGCGGGGTAAACCTTGCGATGCAATGTGAGGGTGCTGCAGAGGCACAGGCCTCACAATTTCACTGTAAGTTCAGAAAAAAACGTTTATTCTGTGGGTGGAGCTACTCTTTGCCGCAATTGCATGGCAACGAAGTCGTGCGGTAGCAACCGACCAGCGCGTCCGGCGGGAAGTATGTCTCGAGCCCGGGTCGCGCAAAGCTTCAACCAATCATTGCACCATGTTATCACAGTAATATTTTCGGTGTTGCGATTGTTGGATGTCAGCGGAAGTGACGTCGACGACAAAATCACGAAAGTCAGCATAAAAAGCTTTCAAGATCCGCAGCTTCACACTTCCACCATAACTCGCGTCGCTCCTTATCCGGTCAGATGTGCGGATGAAGGTCGCGGCCAGAGCCACCGTCCTGGCCTTGACGCTTGCCATTTGATGTCGCGATCAGAACCGGCAGGGGAGTTTATTTGTGCAAAAACGGGTTCCACCCTGACGACGGGCTGCTATCATGGTTTGCCTGAAACATTATGGACGACGCCTGAGGGGGACTTCGTGGGCTTTGACACGGGAAAGCTGCTGGGAACTGGCGGGGAGGAGTGGAAAAAAGTGGGGGTGAAACAGCGTGTGCTGCAGACCCTGGGGCCGGAATCTGCACCCCTAAGCCGAGGATAGGGGCAGCGGGGACGATGACGGGAGGTGATCGAAGGCCGAGATCCATGACTCTCGAATCTGATCTGATACGATCTGCAATAAAAAACGTGTTTACTGCGAGAAAATACCGGGTTTGAATAATTTGCTCAACGGACGTCTGTTACTGACTAAAGGAGAGAGCTTCAGCGTGGAGAATGTCCAACTAACACCTGAAACGTGTACACAGCGAACTCGGCTTCTCCCTGAAAGTGTGCTTAGTGTTTAAATTTACACTGTTTAAACACAGCTGATGTGACCTTGAGAAAACCGAACCGCGCTAGCCGCACGGTTGAAGGCAACAAAAGGCGCAAGAACGATTCAACCCAAACCGCGATTCAGTAATGAAAACTACCACGGTGACAAGACTAAGTATGGAATATCGTGTGGTAATCTTCGAAACTCAAACCCCAAGCGACTAATGAAAACAGAGCCGCTTGCCAGCAAAGCAACCACATCCGTCAGCAGGTCTCTTTGATTATCCGCTCAACGCTTGTTTGACATGGGAATATTTCAATTCTCCAGTTGTTCTTTAGTAGATTCGACCTACTGCGGATGAATTATGCAGAATTGGTGCCTAACGAAGTCAGTATTGGAAGAAATGTACTTTAACAAAAACCTTGAACGTGATATAAGCTACAACTTAAGCAATTAAACAGCAGCCCATTAATACTCGAACCCCGTCTGCGGAAAAAATCTTTCAAAACCAAGTGGCCCGCGAAAGAAATGTCGGCGAGAAACACTGTCATAGTATAAGCCTTTGCACGCGCCGTACCAACAAGTAGAAAAACAACAGCTTGTGTAATTTGGTCACCAATGAAACTCATTGCGTCGGTGTTGGTCAAAATGCATTAAGTTCGCCGGACACGAAGAAAACAAAGAAGTCAAGTCACGATAATTGATGACGACAAAAGCCCGAACCTCTCTCGCGGCCGCCGCCCGTTGCTGAACCGACAGAATGACGCATGTACCGCGATTCGATCTGCGAAACAGTGGGCATGCTCTGTGGAGAGCGAGGTAGACTGGAATGGGAACGTCGTTGGCCGTCCACGGCCGGTGATATTGGCACAGGACACGAGGAGGTCAGGGCTCTCGTCATGCCCGAGTTTCCCGGGAAGTGCGCAGCTGGTGGTGGTCGTCTGGAACAAAGCGCGGATGAACACAACCCAGAAAATGAATTCGGGAGGAGCCGCAGTCATGTTTTTAGCTAAAATATCGAAGCGACAAACGAATTTGACGGAGCCCGACAACCATGAGATCTCGTAATCGAAAAACTGGACAAGAAGCGGTTTTCCGCAGCGTTTTGTGCACCTGGTGCTTAACTCGACGTTCTACAGGAGCCGCACAAACTGTGCTCACGTGACTTGTATTCACGAACATTCACGGGTGCTCTCTCTTAACGTGTTTGCGTGGTTTGCTATTTATGGGAGTAAGTTTCAAATTCCTCAATCAAAATTTATGCTTTCCGCACTGAACCATTTTGTGCCAACGAAAAAAAACGCACAGAACTCCAAAACACATTCTGATACACTGGGCGAGAAACGCGGCCACACAGGCGTTAATTAACTTTTCGGAAATCCGAAGAAAGTCCCACCTCGCAGGAAAATTGCGCGGAGGCGTTCCGAAGACATCCGCGCCATCGCTAACGCCATCGAGCACGGCGCCGGGAGAAGGCAAGCTGCTGCTGCTCGATCGATTGCGCGATGTCGCGTTCTTCGGACGGTCGTAGGTTGAGGCCGATGCATAGTTACGGTTTGACACCGGGGAGACCGGACTGATGGTGGAATTTAAAAAACAACAACAGGTGAACACGTGGTTACGAACTGAGCGAGAAATGAGATATAAGACCTGCGCACGTGGACGAATGGCAAGTCGCAAACCAGGATGTGTGAAGGCAGCAATTTCACCACAGTCACTATTTTTAGAATGCATCTCCGTTTAGTACACGATCACGTTTTGCGTTAAAACCTAAAAAGAAGATACTATTACCAAGTGGAAATCTGTTTTAGCTCTGTCATTTCAAATAACGCCAAACTCCCAGCCCGCTTATATATTTTTAGTGATGAGAACTTGTTATCAAGAACGTCATCTGCGAATGTAACATGAGTGAGGTTTAGAACTTATTGGTTCCAGTGAACCTCGTTCAGCACAATGCCCGGACGAAACCGTTCTAGTACGAAGCACTGTTTCCCGAAAGAATAGCCACAATGTTTTGCAAAATCTTGGATACTGAGGCGTTTCGGTGCTAAGCAGGGCGCTCAGCGGAAAGAAAAAGACGTAAAAAGCTCGAAAGTGAGTGACAATATATTGATGCTGAGCCTAAGCTGATATACATTCCCCAACGTCACAGAAACGCCATGTGGATATATCTCCCATGGTGATCTGCCAATCTTGTTCATAAAGCACAAAAACTGTAAGACTCGGAGCACTTACAACAGACGTCTGTGCGCGAAGTCGTGCGGGGATTCCGGTGAATCCACCTGCAAGCAAAATTAAATGTGGAATGCATGAAAGTCTGAAATACTCATTCGATAGGCAACAACGGTGCGCCAGAAACAGTTAAACTTGAAAAAATTTTTGCGCACGTTCTTCACGATCCATTCTGGCGATGAAGATTAGAACCCATTTAAATGACAAGTAAAGCGCTGCTGTTCAAGTAGTCCCGCATAAATTATGTATTACTAAGCAGAGGACACCTGTTGTGTAAGCCACTATGTGTAAGCCACATAGTTCGAGGAGATGCTACGTAACTGATTAACTTCGTTTCCTTCAGTTTCGCACAAAGTGTTTTGGCTGCAACGTTCGGACAAACTGGGATGAAGGACATGAACAACAGCTACAGTATGTTGAACAGATTCCATGAGGGCAGGCCAGCAGAAGGAAAGGCTATATGACAACTTAAGTGAGGCCGAAACCGAGAGATTAACACGTAACGATTATCGATTACATTGTTGTTAACACTAAAGACAGTGGTTCGACTATATGGAGAATGGTTCACACCGCGTTCAAGTTAGAAATGGATAACCGGACTTTTAATCAAAAAGATGTTCGCTATCATCGTCCAGCGTATTAAGCACTTGACCTGAGTACGACTGGTTTGACTGCAACATATCTTAAATAGATGTATCTTAAAAACAAAAACACCAGTAAAACGTAACAATTTAAACAAACACACTTCGAATGACAACAGTTCAAGTCTTCACACGTTCAAAAGTCTATATAGTCCCAAGGCAAGCCATCATCTACACAAGGACAATGGCCAACAACAAAAGGCTAGTTTTAAACATATGTGCAGTGGCGTGTGTACAAGGCTGTGTCCGGAGTTCCCAGATAGTTGCATCGTAAGCAAACGTCCTGTGCAAAAACCGTCTTAAATCCCACGGAACGTACCTGGTGTCCAGGGTTCTTGTGCAAAGGACTCTTTCCGCTTTCGTTTCTGCAGACAGACATGTGCACGAAAGGGTAAAGTCGTACACAACTTAGTACCCGAAGCAACACACAACTGCTAACTAATAGACGAGTATTCATGTATCAGAAAAAAGGAAAAATGACGACGAACTAGCATTGGACTAACCCGCTAGTTTGAGATTTGGAACCCGAAGGAGAGTTTTTTACGGAATGGTGCGAACTGTTCGAGGACTGCGCTGTCTCTCCAGACAGAAGTCGTTGCGGATGGGTCGGGGGGGTGTGCTGCTCGTTCATCGCCGGCATTCGCATCTTTTCGCGCACTGCCAGACAAATACAGTCAATAAAGGAAGATCTGAGCGCTGAAAAGCGCATATTTCAAACGCTTCAGAATGAACTTACGTCAGACCGCATTAACCAATCGCGATTGAGCTACTTTATAGCAATGGTGTTGATGTGTGGTGAAACAAGAAGAAAACTACGGGTCCTGGTGATTTTTGAACCTTAACACTGAGGAGGCAGCGCGCTTCAGCGGTGGAGAACTTCAGGTCAGGCAAACAGAACACGCGAAAGAATTGCGATCATCCTAAAAGATCATGCTTTTCGACAATATTTAAACGATGTTGGGCAAATAATCTAGTTAACGCTTCAACGGAACGGTTAATCTTTCTTTTCGTCGAAAGTCAAGCGTTCCGATCATTTATTGGCATCGTCGCTCACTTGCACAAAATTTAAGGAATGTGATTGCTGCAGCTACAGAAGAAATCGCTCTGAGAAGTTCAAAATACTTTTAATCAAATTTAGCAGCGAAACTCCGGAGATATCAACTAAATGAGGAAAACTAACGATATCACGTCAGCCCCCATAATTAACCTCCTGACCTCAGCGACTTGAGGTGCAAACCGCTTGTTATAACTTACACTTTCCAGGAACATGGTGCAATTTGGCATTTCGAGGCATTGCTACCTCTCTGTCATTCGCTTTTAACAGCAGCACTTCTGCTGCGACTTGAAGATCAAACTGAAGCACAGCAGAGGCTACAAAACGACCAATGAGTGGTAAAAACACACAGGGATTCAAAGGGCGAGCAAAAGCAAGGTCGAACTGTCGTATTACACCAACTACTGCACGATGGTTACCACAAGAAATGCAAATTAACTTACAGATTTTCATGGGACAGTCTTTCTTTATGTGACCCATTTCACCACAGAAGAAACACAACATATCGCTGAAAGCATCTGCAGAAGAAATAAACCCTAATCTCAACGACAGGAAAATAATTGAAAAATTTAGCAAAAAACGTATTCTTTACACAGTTGATTCTATATGAATAAGAACTAATGATGCCTGCTTCGTAGGCGAAATATATACTCCTGTAAAGATGTTGGTGCCTGATTTTTTGCTGGGAAGGATTCCTTGCGACAGACAGTGACCTTTCACATTGTTTTGATATGGGTTAAAAACCTTTAATTAAAAAAAAAACTGCAACAGTTTTCATCAGAGAAATGTCAGTCCATGATAAGCTGATGCACGTAATTACAAAAGCCCAACAAACTTTCATCGTCGTCGTGCTGCTTCTTCCTCCGCTTACGTGGACAGTCGCGAACGAAATGACCGATCTTCCCACAAATCCTGCAGCACCGGTCGTTTGGAGCCTCCTCCCCATCCATCAAAATTTTAGCGTCGAAGAAATATTCCTGACCAGAGTGAAACAGCGGCGATTCCTGCATCCGGTTCGAACAACAGCCCACATTGGAAAGAACAACCCACCTCCTCCCTCCGGACGAGCAGTTCGACACTGGGGAGTGTCCCGAAGTGCTCGCGAGCTTTAACAAAGACGCGCATGATGAAGTTGGTCATCTTGCGAGAGACTCCAGCTCCCAAGTTGTGGTTGAGGTCGAACGGGTCTTCGATCGAAATGAACTTGGACGTCCATTCCTGGCAGCGACAGAAGGATGGAGTCACGTGGCTGAACACGCGCAACTAACGCTACCCGGTCCTATTCAAAAGTGTGCACAGTGTTTCGATGAACACGAATATTCTTATTTCAATTGGGGATGTGCCGGGGCCGTTGCCAGGATGTCGCAGCAGGGGGGGGCCAAAAATTACAACGGGGGGCACATTTCTAAATACAATGTTGGATGTATGCAGCGACCGCCACGAAAAAGTCGCTTGTGACATTTAAAGTTTATTCACATTAATTTATTTATTTCGACCCAGAGGGTTATACAGATATGAACGCCGACCTGCTGAGCACCGTCATTTGATGTTTTGCAACCTGGACAAGGGCAGAGACAAGAAATAGCATATTTTGCAAACAGTTAAAACTGCTATCTGCTTGTAGATTGTCCTCGCTTTTCACCTTTGCCCCTCGCCTCCTATTTCACGTCGCACGAAATACAGCAGATCAGGCGGTTCGCTATGCAGCAGAAATAATGCAAGTAGACGATACAACTTGGCAATTGAAGCACAAAAGCAAAAAGAATGCCATCCTATGAACCTCTCCGTCTAGAACAAACTTGGTCAAAGAATGGTTTTGACTCCTTTCTGGAATCAGTCAGCATATCTCTGTTATCTGTTACACTTAAATCCTTCAGTATACCCAGAGCCGAATGTCGCTGATGCGATGCCCATCGGCTAATCCAGTTGCAAGGTACCATCTCCCACTGTTACTAGGGAAAATAGAAAAGCGCCAGGCGGAAAATGACGATACTGACGCTCTAAAATAGAGGTTCTCAACCTGAGGTACATGTACCCCCAGGGGTGCATTTGCCTTTCTGAAGGGGTACATTTGAGGTTAGCAATATGAGAGCATGAAATAGTTACATTATATTCATTTCGAAATATTTATACATATATCAAAATCATATGCTTATCGTTAAATATATCTATGAATAACCATGATAAAATATTTTGTCATACGAGATTTTAGGAGTACATGTTCATGGTTCATCTGTCGAAATGCTGAAGGGGTACATGCTCATGTGTCGGAATGCTTAAAGGGCACATGTGAAACAAAAGGTTGGGACCCCTGCTCTAAAAACACGGTCAATAAAAATTCGTAGATCCCTACTGTAAGTGCCCCACGATGACTGCGCTTGTTCTTACTTTCGGCCAATAGCGTTCAATGACACGGCATTGTGTATTGCATGCTTGGCTAGCGGAAACACTATTTGTAATTTCTACTGGGGAGACAAACAAAAACGTCACGGTTAAATTTTTGAAAAACATATGACCTACGTCAACTTTACATCTTTTTTTCTTCGATGTGCTCAACAGCAACACCCGAAACATACAATTTCCCAAAAAGCAAACACGCCACAGAGCTTATGTAGCGACCGAAAGGACAAGGGCTGTAAAAATCTTGCACGCACCAGCAAAACACGTCAAGCAAACATTCCAAATGGTTGCAACTGCTAGGATCACGATTCGATTTTCGTTACTTTTCCAAACTGCAAAGAATCGAACGCAACGAAACCGTCGCGCGAAAGAATGTGAGGTTTAAACTTCCCTTATGCTGTCATTATTGAAATACGTGTTAAGATATAAAAAGCTACAATTATCGAATCAAATCAGGCTGAACAGAGCACAATAAACAACTAAAAGGGTTTAGTCGTGGCTTTCATTAAAAAATCATCAAGGATTTCAATAAAATTTGTTTGCCTAAATTTGTCATTTTTAATGCACCGAATGCTTAGTGTTGGACAACCTGTCCTGGAACACTGTGTTACTTTAATTCAGTTTTAATACTTCTGAATCTTTAGAAAGACCTTCTCCTGAGCAGTTTGTGACCATCAAACTAAGAAATAAGACTCCGCGTGGTTGGATAGAACGACCAAGAACAGCTAATCTAAGGCATCAGACGTCAGATCCAAACGCTGCACGGTCCATTTCTTGCAGTTTGCGTACTCTTTGTCTCCTTGGGTAGTTATGTAGTTGCCATTTGGTAAAGTGACTTTTGGTTATTATCTAAGCTCATCAAAATTTCTTTGATTTGCTTAGCATGGGAGCAGTACAAACTTGCGCAAGTAGCAATGGCGTAGCCAGCACAAAATTTTTTGGGGACCAAACTGTTTGATTTTAGTCGAATAACACTATTTTCTTTAGAAAGACGCATCTCAAAGACTATATTTTCTAAAACATTAAGGGGGCACGGTCTTTTTGCCCCCCCTGGCTACGCCTATGGCAAACAGTGTAGGCTACTCAATGGCAATCTGCTTTCTGAATGAATGAATAGAAACGCTAGTATTGCTCAAGATCAGAAAAAGCAACTGCGTTTTTATTTTAGGATAATGCTAGCCTTACACATATCTCTTATCTGCAGTATAACCTTTAAGCTTTGATCAGGTGCGTATCGAACCTTTTGCCTAATTCACACATAACAATCGACACGATTCACCAAACGCAGGACGCAGTCAAAGTGCTCTGAGCATATCTATACTATAGTCGGCATGCGGCTTGACAAACGGCCATTCTGAGATTCATGAAAACTCGTTGGAAGACCCTGAGACCCGTTATCGACACAAAATCTGATCAAATGAATAAAAACGAAAAACACAAATTGTTCACGAATGTATATTTATCAAACTGATCACATACAGTGACGGCAACTGACTCTATGCGTACCACAGTTGGCTGATTTTTGAGGCCCTAGGCTTAAGCCTACATAGCCTATTGGTAAATGCGGCCCTGAGTGTATACAACCTACGTGTGACTACTCCTCAAAAACTAATTTCACAGTACTCTGTGTTTCGTACAACTTTGCTGTCCGTCATGAAATAAAAACAAGACACGCTCTTGGTTTACCATAAGCCCAAAATCTTGTTTACATAAAGCATTCAAGACCCCTATGTCGGCAATGACGGCGACTGAAACAGTGGAATTTGGCGTTCTTGTTTACTTGAAAAATGAACGCAATGTCGCAAACTAAAGTCATTCACCAAGCTATTGCTTGTTGACTATCTACAACTGCGCATAGCATTTCTACAGCTTCGTGGTTGTTCGGGGACCAAACATGAAATGAGGAGGCACAGAGTTCAAATGTGGGGGACCGGGCACCACTGGCCCCCCCACTGGCGACGGCCATGGGATGTGCACAACAACTAAGTGTTCAGCTGCGACTGCAAGGGGCTAATATATGCAAAGCAGGCTGAGGAGGTTTGCAATAAAACAAAACGCCGCGTGCTTTCCTTGCCACTACCTGTTAACATCGCCACAGCGTGCTTGGCCATTCAGAGATTTTATCATCGAGCTAAGCGCTTCTTATATCTGACGCCAGAAGGTTTAATGAAAAAATTCTCGTTTCTTTTATAATTTAAAATGCTCACTCGTGAAACCTTATTATGCTTGCGGTATTTGTGAAGGCGTGGCTGAAATACAATTGAAACTTAAGCAAGTTTTCACTAAAATTTGGGCTTTTACGTCAGGCTGAGTGTTATTTTAAAACGGAAGTAGGGAACGCAAAAGTGGCAAAAAAATATTTTGCTGCTGAAACACAGCGAGGTGTTTCCAACCCTGAACGCCTGCACCATCGCAGTGACTAAAAGCATTTTATTCCTATTGACCCTGCTCAGGTAACCTCCGCCCAATTTGGGCAAACGGTTCTTCTACTTAAATTAAAAATTAGTTAAAGTTCACGCAGAAAGCTGGTTCTTTCAGTAGCTGCATTTGTTTAGACCAGTGGTTCCCAAACTGTGGGCCATGGCCCAGTACTAGGCCACCAAGACATTTTCAATGGGCCACAGAGCCATTTGAACAGATTCTACTGTTTTGTTATACTGTAGATATTATGCGCTTTGTTTTGAAAAAAGTAATTATTTGCAAAACAATAATTATTTAGCAAGAAAGGTCATTGTCTCCTAACAATGGGTTTTAGCTGCTGTGTGGGAGACCGCAGTTCAAAGTGTGTGAGTACTCAAGCATGTGAGTAGC
>Ga0210059_1010710_pt1 | contig 14121 bp, 8 predicted proteins | sample Ectturendosymbi2_FD_188042 | JGI IMG/M metagenome (GOLD analysis project Ga0210059, IMG submission 188042) | Ecteinascidia turbinata endosymbiont from Florida, USA - Sample 2 (SPAdes) (version 2) | ecosystem: Host-associated > Tunicates > Ascidians > Unclassified | place: Key West, Florida... | reverse complement strand
TCGTGGTTGTCATGTGGTTTAAGTCGATCTTTTCACATGCCACACAACCAACGTGCCACACAACCAACTTACACTTCAGGGCATACATTGAGCAACAGTTTTCGGTTTCAATTTTGGTCAATTTCTTGATGCATTTTCTGTGCTCCCTCTGGTAGTGTCACGAGTGGTCAGCGGCGCCCACATCCGGTTGCTTGCGCATTTGTGGCAGATCGTGGCAGCCGCGCGTGAAACTTTTTTGCTCCCACCCAGTACTAGTTTTTCAAGTCTTCAGCATGAGCTGACCGGAATCGAACCCAACCTACTAGTTTGTTTTTTGTTTGCACCAGGCCGAATGACCAATACAATCAATTTTCTGCGGTAGATACGGCACATAACACGAACAGGTGTTTTGAGCGCGCACAGGGTAGCAGTTGGTGTTCACTGCTGACATTATATAGTAGAGAAGCTAGGCTTACTATTCTCAAAAAGTGCTCTTCATGGAAGACTGACAGCAACAGAGTTTTTAGGTTGGCTAAATTTCAGCAGAGTCGTCAAGCATGGAGTTGTCTGTTTTTAAACCGCATGTAATTTTTCAAATGATTGCTTTTGCGTAATCGTAAACGTACACCCTATTTCGTCACATAAATATGAGCAGTGTAATATTCTCACAAACATCTCAGGAAAATTGCTTGCTTGCAATATGCTGTCGAAAACGCAGTTTAACAAGTCCATGGTTCAAACTTGGTTTCCTACAGGAAAGACCAGCCATAAATAACATATTGGATTGCCTAAATTGTCGATTAAGCCTGCTGTTCTTGTTACCGCCGCGGAAATATGATTTTACTCTTTTGTTCCTCGGTGAAATTTTTCCTAGCCAAATATTTCCGATGGAGCAAAAGAAAAGAGCATTAGTGTTTACGTAGCCTAAAAGCCGTTGCAAAGATCTTTGACACCTTTGGCGTGATGAAGATATACGTATGCTTGTATGCTTATAATGGACAGCCATTCTTCATCAACAAGCGAGCGGAAATGCCGGGAACAATGCTGCGTGAAAGACTCTACGGTTTGTAGTCCGCCTTGCCATCATCCTGTCAGGTTCAACACTTGTAGTGAAAGCATGTGAGTTGCAACATGCGCATGAAGTAGCAACAGCTAATTATAGCTCTGCTTAAAATTCCATTTAACAGAAGTACGTCAGTCAAAGTGATTATTTTCTGGGTAAATGCGTTCGGGAATTTCTGTGCGACAAGAACGGAAAGAAAAAAAGGAAATTGTACTGAAAGACACTGTCTACGGATCAATGCAAACTCGTCCGGTTTTCAAGAGTTTATCAAAAACAGTACAAAAAATAAGCCAATAGTTTTACCATTACGTTTACACCAGTTTACCTACATTATAGTGGCTATAGGTATGTACGCAGTGGTGTGTTTAAGGGGAGGCGAGCGAGGCACTTGCCTCGGGCCCCCCCTTTTTGGGGCCCCCCTTCAGGTGTTACGCGTATACATTTCATTTAATTTTGGTGAAAAACTTATTATTCACTAATATAATGTGCTACGAACAGACCATAAGCAAGTACTCTACTTTCAAAGGGCCCCCCTTCAGAAACTGTAATGTGTAGGTACTTTGCTTTCAAAGGGGCCCCCAAAAGTCGCTGAAATGTGTATGTACTCTGCTTTTAAACTTCACCGAAGTGTCCAAAAAGAAATTGTAGTGTGTAAGTACTCTGATTTCAATGGGGCCCCCAACACCAACTGTAATGTGTAAGTAGCTTGCTTTCAGAGGGGCCCCAAACAGCAAATATAATGTGTATCTTGATTTCACAGGAGCCCCAACAGTAATTGTAATGTAAAATTATTTGCTTTCGAAGAGGCTCCCATCAGCAATTGTAATGTGTAAGTACTATGCTTTCAAAGGGGCCCCCAACAGCAACTGTAATGTAAAATTCCTTGCTTAAAGAGGCGGCCAACACCCATTGTAATGTAGTCAGTAACTTGCTCGCAAAGGGGCCCCCAAAATTAATTGTAATGTGTAAGTACCTTGTACCTTGCTCTCAAAGTTTTATGAATATGCCACATTTGAACAGAAAGTATCCGGGTGGAGCAGCAAAAAGAAGGATGAAATTTAAAGCAAATTTAGTGTTTCAAATCTTCTTGGTTGTTGTTTATGGTTTCATGCATTCCCATAAAGACATGAATGTGAACAAATTCAGTTTACCAACCACCAAGCATTTTATCAAAGGGGAAGTGCGAAACTTTCAAAGGGGTAAACCGTGTAGTTCATTGATGGTGAATGCAGAAATTGGGCGTGAAAATAAAGTGGAGGCGATGTCAACTTGCTGTTGCCCAACTTCTGTGTGTTGCCAGCCTTGTCTTTCCACCTTTCAGTGTTTTCAAAGTTGTGTATCATGAACACTCCGTTGCATTTTCTCCTTCTGCTATGTCACTCATGCCGTTGTCTCAGGAACGCATCCTTCGGTGGCCATATCTTAGGCTTGATCAAAAGTGCTTATCACGGTTGGCTGAGTATGATGACGTCATCAGAGGGGCACCTTTTTGGTCTTGCCTCGGGCCCCCCCAACCTTAAACACACCACTGTATGTACGGCAGGTGGTGACACTGGAGAGAGTATTTCAACTATCTTTTGAACCCAGTCACTCTCACACCACCGGATAGACAGGAGGTCGCATTTAGGGGAGGATCTGTCACTGCGACAAAAGTGTTCCTTGCTGTCAAAACACTGAAGGATGCAGGTTGTGATGAAATCCGACCTGAAACCCTCAAAACTCTGAATCGAGGAATTCTTTGGCGGACTCGTGTGCATCGCTTAATGTGTGGTATGGCCTTCTGGAAGGACACTGAAAGGTTGACAAACTGGAGTGGTCATCCCAATACACAAGAAGGGAGACAAGAAGAAATGCACTAACTACCGCGGCATCTCTTTCAGCCTCCCTGGAAAAGTGTGTGCCAATGACTAGAAAAAAGATGCCGCGAAATAGCAGAACTAAGCTAGAAGATACCTAAAGCGTGGTTTTCATCCTGGCCGTAGTAATATAGACGAAATTTTCGCACAACCAAATTTTTCGAGAAATCTTGCGAGTATGCCATTGATGTCTGCACATGTTTGTCGACCTCGAGAAAGCATGCGACTGAAATCCTCTATAAGAACTTTGGGAAGTTTTGGTAGAGTACAGCGTTGATGGTCGCCTTTTGCTGGCGCTGAATTCATTGTATTCCTGCTCAGAAATTTGTGTCCGTGCTGGCGAAATTAAATTACAAGTTTTCACTGTGGGTGTTGGACTCCGACAAGGGTGTGTGTGCTGTCACCATAGGCTGTCACTGTTGGAAGCTGAAGGATAAACCGTTTGCTTTTTGTGGACGTTTTGGTGCTGGTTGCATTCTCTGAACAGGAACTTCCTGCAATGTGCATTTGATCGGTTTTTAGCTGCGTGGGACCAAGGGAATGAAGCACTAACAACACGTTTTTTCTCTCTGAAAACCCAACCCAGTGCGTACTGAAAGTAAGTGGCAATACATTGCAGCAGGTCGAGAAGCTCAAGTATATGGGTGGCATTCACGTGTGACGAATGGCGGAACAAGGAGATTGATACCAGGGGCGTAACGAGGTGAGATGTCGCCCGGGGCAAGAAGCAAGTTTGGCGCCCCCATGTTCGAATTTGAGGTTTTTAGGAAGCAAATGTACTGTATTGAAGAAAGTATACTTGTGACATTGTTGGGAGTTTTCGACGCCCCCATAACGATTCAGCACCCGGGGAATTGTGCCCCCTTCCCCCCCCTCGTTACACCCCTGATTGATACACGGATTGGTGAAGCAAACGCAGTTCTGCGTGAGCTTTTTCGCTCTGTGGTCACAAAACGGGAGGTGTTAACCATCGCAAAGATGTAAGTTTTTGAATCGGCCTTTGTTCCGATCCTCACCTATGGTGATGAATTTTGGGTAATGGCTGAAAGAGTTTTATCTCAAGTACAAGCGGCAGGCATGGTATTTACGAAGAGCTCCACGGCGTGACACTTCGCGACAAAGTGGGCAGCTGTGAGATCCATAAAGCCTTGAATGTCAAGCCTCTTTTCCGAATAGAGAGATCTCCGGTACGATCGTTGGGCCATGTGTTCAGAATGTCCCAGGAAAGATTGTCAAGGCGAGTCTTGTTGGCTACACCCACGGGAAAACGGCCAAGAAGTGAACCAAAAGCAGGTGGCGCGATGCATCTCCAACTTTGTCTGTTCCCGTCTTGGTATGGGGCTAGCAGAAATATCTGAGATTGCTGAAAACCGCGAGGTATTTCGAGTCCTCCTTATAGGGCTGCTGTCCCCGCGACCCTCCCCAGATTGAAGGCGGATGTGAAAAACATTGACTGAATAGGTATTTACGATTAAAGTGTTCAATTAACTCTTGCAGGAAACCACAAATTGCAAAGATGTATTTGCAAGAATTGCATTGAATAAAGTTGATTATGCACATTGTTTTGCAGCAAATGAATGGCGGTTTAGAAAACGTCAATCCTTTGTTGTTATTTCACGAAGTTTGAAGAAGTTCAGTAAGCACTCATCATCTACAAATACAGCTTCCAAGTTACATTTTTTCAAGAATAGGTTAAACTGTGAAAAATGTTTCTTTTTAAGATTCTTTTGATTGCTTTGATCTTGAAATCGTTTTATGTTTCTCGGAATTTTGCTCGCTCTGGATTTCATCACGGACGCGTGTTGCCAGAGGCGAAATCAACAGTGTAAGTAAAAGTAACGTTTTATCGATGCATACAGTATGTACTTTTTTCTGAGGTTTAGTAAGTACAACTAAATTTTTTTCATGCATTTGTGGAACAAAAATTTTGCGACAGGATGTTTCTTATTCGGCCTATATTCACTGCAATCACAGTCACCTTATAGGTTATTAATCAGGTGTCGATCAATGGTTTATTGGTTAATATTGCTTTTCAATGAAAAAAATAACTTCTTGCAAATAATTCACGTTTCATCAGAGTTAAGGTGATGCACGTTGCTGAATAATAAGTTGTATTTGAAAGCGATCTGTTTACAATGCGGATGTTTCAAAATTACAAATAGCCTTTTTCTCACGGAACTTTGATCACAAGTACTGAGAAAGTGTCTGCATCAGTAATGCAAGGGCAACCCAGATACGTGAAGTTTCCGCTGTTAAATTCAGCTACAAAATACACGTGTGTATTGTTTGAATGAAGTACCTCGCTGGGATGATATTTACGGACAATGACGTGGTGCAAGACAAAATTGCGGCGAACCCATAATTTTTAAAGTGCATTGAAAAATGCATTTGTTGCAATTTACAGTCTGTCACACAGTAAGTATTTGTTCAGTTTAGGGTCATGATAAAGTTACGGTTGTGAAGAAAGACTACCGACTGTGGGGGCGCAAACGCTTGAAATAACCCTGTGGGGTCCCGTGCTCTTGAAACCTTCCCAGGGCTGCATGAAAACTCTTTTCAATATTTGCAAGCCAGAGCTAAAGGAATCTGATTCGGTATTGCCGATTTTGCGTTTATCCTCGGCTCACCAGCAAGCGTGTGTTCAAAAAACGCATGAAGGCGACCAGAATATTTATCGAAGGCGGCGTTTATGGAAAGACATATTTTAATCTGATAAATGTTAGATCTAGCACCCTCACATCCAACACTTGTAACCGTTTGAGGTGGTGAGGCAAGGAGAGCATTGTCCTCACGAAGCTAAAAAATGCTGTACATAAAGGCAAAAATTTTTAAATTCGGGCAAGTTCACTCAAAGTGGACAAAACGTGATTAAGATGTTTCAAGGTTTTTGGAGATTTTTAAAGAAACGGAAATCCTGAAAAGAACTGGACGAGAAGTAATATGATAATCGATATAAAAGTTGCGCAATAATGCAAAAGTCACTCAAAACGTTTTTATCCTGTCAAAGAGTGCCTTGACTTGCCAGCGGTTACGAACTAAGCAGCAGTCGTTTGGTTTCGAAGTTATCATGAATGCTTTGTTTGAAATCGCAACTTCCAACGATAAACAATTGTGCTCCCCAGACAGTTTCTTTTGATATACCAGATTAGGGCAACTAGTTGATATTTTTGGGAGGGGGGCAAAATGATTGTAACCTGATGTTGTACTTAGCAAATAAACATGTTTTTGAACATTTTGGGGGTAAATTACCCGGTTGCCCCCTGGTTACGGCCAGTACCAGATAATGCAAATTCACATGATCAATCAAAACACGAGTTCCACAAAATATCTAGAATGTCTGTTCATAACTTCAGACATTATTCATCTTTCTCTCTCCATCCTGCATTTATCGTCAACAAAAATTTACCAGGAACTGCATTTCTGCTGGTCACGAAAAGCAAAAGTGATGTAGAAGACTGCTTGATTGTTTTCAGCAACGTCAGTAAGTTCAATGGATTTAACAGTTTTTCGCCTAAACTCTAGCATTGTGCAAATCCTTATGATTGATATTCTTTGTAGGAAATCTTTGTGCTTTAACCACAGGTGTAGGAGCAAGCAAAGTTTTGGTGTTGCGATGGATTTTTGCCCAAATTTCCCCAAACTTGCCCGAAAAAATTTTGTGCGGCTTCTTTTTCTGTCACGAACTCTCACAAAAATTATTTCTCACGAAATAATATTTTTGGAGTGCAAAAGTCCAATTCAGACGTTTTTAATCAGTCAGTCTCATTGATCAGTGATCACATAAATAGGAAAAAGGTGTCAAAGCATCTATGCCAAAATTTCCAGGGATTTTGCCTGGATTTTTGACAAATCAAAACTTTTGAGGGTGCACTTGTACCCCTGCACTCACAGCTCCTACACCAATGGCTTCAACATTAACTATTTTATTCAGATATAGAACTCCAAACCTGGGTCATCCATAAAAGTAGTTTCCAGTTCAGGTAGAGTCATCTCAATGACAGTTTTAGAAGGAATTTGGGGGTCAAACCTCCCCTTGAAGACTCTTTGGGAATAGCCAATTACGCAATAATTCAAAATAAAAAGAATTTTCAAGGCACCTCTCATTGCTTGGTCAGTTTCTTGCTACATCGTTTAACAACCCTTTCCAACATTGGCGTTAATGTTCTCAACGGCACAAGAAAAGCATAAATACGCCCGCGCCGTCCCTTTAACGTCCGCGCAGGCCACTATGATGCCCGGGACTTTTTGGGCCATAACTCGCCAGCCGCTAGAGACCTGTTTCAATCCTCCACGGATTCGGGAAGTCTTCTAGTTTCGAAGAAAAATTTGATTTGGGTTTGGGGTTCTCTGTGGGTGACGTCATAAGCGTTTTTTTGGCAAACTTTACCTGGCCCTGGGCGCCAACGCAATGAGCCATTTTTTGACTCATGTTTTTTCGGAATCTAGGTTTTCATCCGAGTCTTTAGAGCCCTTGATTGGCTTTCTAGCATATCTGGAGCCAAAATTATGGCTCAAAAATCAAAATTGTGTAAATACTTCACTCCCACAAACGCTGACCCTGGGTGCATTACACCCATGGCCATAACTGGCCATAACTCGCCGGCAAATTGAGCTAGAGAGCTGTTCAAACCCTGGGAAAAGCCTTGTAGTTTGCAATAAAAAAAACTGTTTCATTTTTGGATGTCGTTTTTCTGTTTATGTTTACATGATGGCCCGATGTTTATGCATATCCTGTTTACATTCCTATGACGTCATCATCCCCTGGGAGCCGACCAAACGATCCGGTTTTGTGGCTCAAAGTTTTTTTGGATTCTAGGCTTTAATACAAGTCTTTAGAGCTCTTGATCGACTTTCTAGTGTTTCTGGTTCCAAAATTATGACCAAACTTCCGGAAATTAATTAGGGAATCCCGAAAATTACTCAGCAAATTCCTGAAATATTTGGAATTTTTTGGCATAACTTTAGAACCAGAAACGCTAGAACAGGGGTTCCCAAACTTTCTCTGGCTATGTATCCCTTCAGCATTTCGATAGATGGACATGTACCCCTAACAATATTTATAACAGAAGGGCGAGGAATATGACCAAAAATTATAATCAGCAAGCATATGATCATTTTAGAAAATGGCAATCATGTTCAACTGGTGTTCTTTTTGGTACAATGTAAAGAATGAATGTCCGTCAGCTCGGATATCGTTAACAGATGTGTGATGACGCAACCGGAGTGGAAAAATATCTCATTACACAATGAACAAGGGTAAAAATACAATAGAAAAATTTGTCGGTGCAATTTAATACAATTTTACCCTGAACACGTAATGCTGAAAAGTTACGATGTTTTAATTTTTTATAATTTCACAATTGTTGAAATCCAAATGTCAGTCCCACTGGAGCTTGTCAAGAATTGAATAATCTTGTTGCGAGAGGGATGGTGATTGAAAGTAAGCGTAGGCCAGCAACAAATAATATTTTTGGTAACGTTGTGGTGTACTACTCACCGCAAAATATCGGTTTTCACAACTCCGGTTACGTCATTTTATATCCGCAACCAAGATCCGCTACTGACGGATATCCATCTGCTACAGGGCACCTTCTTTTTGCCCCAAAAATTAGGAACAGCCTGCTCTACCAAATGTTTTTCTGAGAAAAAACGTACAATTTTTGTACAGTGTACGTGTACTATTGTTTGACCGTGTACACTGTACGTGTACAATTTTTTGACCAAGTGAAATACCTTGGTGTGTTGCTAAATGCCTCACTGAAGGATGATGATGATTTTAAGAGACAAGTGAAATCACCATACTGCGCAACAAATATGCTTCGAGGCACATTCGATCAGTGTTCTTCTGCAGTAAAAAACACTTAATTCGTGCCAATATATTCTTGCCAATGGTGGAGCAAATACAATCTAGTATGAAGCACGTACGCGCTGCATACAGTAAAGCCTTCCGAATCATTGCATACCCAGAAATGTAAGAGTTTGCCCACACCAAATTATCCATCATATCACGACTTTTGATACCTTGTTGAGAAATGATGTGTACCGCTTTTCACGTTGTGCATCTTCATCTAACTTTTTCATCCGATCTCTTCATATCTCCGATGCTTTTTACAAATATTTGTTTTTCCTCTATTATTTAAGGCTCCTGTATGACGGTGACCAACTGATATAACTGTTGGTGCGTTGTACCAGTGCACGCGTCTCCTCAGAATTGTTTTTGCATAACAACAAAAACTTTCCTTGTGTTTCATGGCGCTCTAGGATTTCTTCATTGGCTTATTCCAGTATGCAGACAATATGTGCCAACCAAGCACACAAAAAGCAAGACAAAACGTTAATCGCCAAAAGCTGCTTTAAAATTCAGGAAAATTAATTGGCTGTCGATCCCATGACAAAGAATTTGAAACCTTGATCGGAACAGTTTTCGTGCCTCTGTGCGGGAATGTGCACCCCCATCTGACTAATTCTCTACTTTTTTCTTTTTCTCGGTGAGTTGTTTACCTCAAAGTTTTGATGTTAGAATGCCTTCATTTCTCTCCCACTACTGGATCCCTCGATTATGATGGGTGAATGACGCTACACTTGGGGCGCTGTAAAAATGTTTTGCTAATATCAGGGTTGGTCTTCAGCAAACACCGCCTATTCTGTAATACGCTGTGAGTAACTGTTTCTTGTGCTCTTGCGTTGTTTGATTGTGCTTGTGATATGGACCATGAGTCTGTAATAAACGAATAATTATTTCAATATTCACTGAAATATGTGTAAATAATTCGAAATTAATCATATATAAACATCTCCCCCTTCTCTTCCTAACTTAAAATGTACCCCTTCAGATAGGCAAATGTACCCCTAGGGGTAGATTACCCCAGTTTGGGAACCCCTGCGCTAGAAAGTTAATCAAAGGCTCTAAAGACTCGTATTATAGCGTAGAATCCAATCATACTTTGTGCCACAATATCGGTTCATTGGATCGGCCGTTGACGTCATCGAAATAACCGCAAAACATACCCCAATCATGACGCCATCGACCAGAAACCTCAAACTTAAAATTTTTTTATTATAAACTGCAAGACTTCGCGAGTCTTAAGGGGGTTTGAACAGCTCTCTAGCTCGATCTACTGCCGAGTTAAGGCTGGCCAAAGTTTGGCCTGAAATGACTAATGATACCTTTTGTGTAACGTTTATATTTTTGTCAAAAATTAGGGTTTTTGAGCCATAATTTTGGCTTCAGATATGCTAGAAAGCCAATCAAGGGCTCCAAAGACGCGGATTTTAGCCTAGTTTCCAAAAAAAACACGAGCGAAAAAATGACTCATTAGGTTGGCGCCAAGGACCAGATAAAGTTGGCCAAAAATTCGAAAACACTCCCACTTGTGACGTCCCCCACAGAGAATCCCAAACCCAAAACTGAATTTTTTTTTCAACCGAAAATAAAGACGTCCCAAATCCGTTGAGGGTTTGAACAGCTCTCTAGCTTTAGCGGCTGGCGATTTATGGCCAACAAAGTGCCGGCCATCATAGTGGCCGGCGCGGCGAAGGGTTGGCAAATTACTTCCACCCAACGCGGACGTAAACGCTTTCGCTCTTGAGTGGTGTGACGGTTTCTACAAGTGGACTGGGATATCAAACCTAGCATTTCTAGCGCAACGTTTCCGCAACTGCTGGCCCTATTCCGATTTTCTTAATTTATTACTTGTTTAAACCTCACTGTTAACATGAAATCAAAATGGTGGTTTTGTTGAATTTGTTGTTTAGGACTTGCCAATGCTTATGTTTTGCGAATTAAAAACTTTATTGAAACTTTAAAATCAAAATGGGACAGTCCACATTTTCTGTAAAATGGCTGCCACTGCTGCACCGAAGCAATAGATTTTTTTGATTTTAAACACAGGCCAGTTAACAGGATTTTTATGTTCAAATTATCTCTAATTTGTAGAATTAGTAGATACTCAATCCATCCAAAGCAAAGCAATGTATAAGTGTAAAATGTAACCTTGGAAGGATATGCGTTGAGCGTGAGATACAATAATATCTGTTGAAAACATTTCGTCCGTCGTGTCGCATCAGATAAAAGCGAAATACAGTGTGTACTGCATTGAGTTTACTGATGATTCTAATTTCTAACCATCGCTTTATTTGAATTTTCCTGGAGGTGGCACAAGCAAGTTATATTTGAAAGTTTATCTTCTTAAATCCTTGCTATACCAACCATTCATCTCAATTTCGCGTAGTTCTAGCTTCTATGGAAAACACTGTCCTATTTAACAATATATAGGCCGCGAAATTGACGCACAATGAAACAATGGGTTCCCGTGCTTGAGATTTTTTCTCAGGTGTTATTTGTAGACGAAAACTTCCGGGTGTGATTGCTTTTCAAACATGACTCGTTCTACGCCAGGGGTTCCCAACCTTGTTTGCTGCTCGTATCCCTTTGTCAGGTCAGAGCATTCTTAGTACCACCCAAAAAATTTTGAGATATATATTGCTCTATAAGAGATATATAAGCTGCTCTGTGACCCAAGGATCTTCGTACCCCTTGATGTTCAATCTCGTACCCCTTGGGGGTACGAGTTCCCCCGGTTGGGAACCCCTGTAATCTACGCTGTTAAATATATACAATAAAAATCAGATTACTTTGTTCCATCATTTACTTCACAACAGGTTTATAAAATTGCCAACAGTGATAGAGGAGGTTACTTAGTAAGTCTAGTTCCACCAAAAATCATGCAGCAACATTTAGTTGTGAAGTTACCAACATAATATGAATTTAGATCTGATCTTTCACAACCCTTTCTTTTAAAATATATCTTTGCTTCTAGCACTTCCTTGTTAGGCAACGAATTGCATGAAAATCTCACTTTGACTTTAAAATGATTTGCTTGCTTCTATATTCGTTATCTTATTCTTTTTTCAGCTTTCTCACAATGCCCAACGTGGTTTCACAAGTACGTCAACAACTCAACAAAGTTTTTATTTCCAGTGGAGTTTCCCAGCAGGTCTGCACCCAACCGTAACGCGAGCGAAATTGCCCTGTGTTGCGGGAAATCTTCTGTTTTCCCATCTCCTTTCATCACTTTGCATAGTTTTCTGGCTGTGTTTTTGACTTTACAATGTCTTTGAATTAACTCGGTTGACATTTCACTTTCGTGCAGATAGGATTGCCAAAAGCCCTTTTTTCAAAAATTTTCACAGAAGGAATAGCGTACAAATCTTCCTGTGGTCACAGAAATACGCTACCAAGATGGATGGCACAACCACGGCGAATCGTAATGTGATGTGTTCAGGAATTCAATAACTTGTTGGTCTATAAATTGTTTCGCAAAAACAGTTATGGAATACTGACGGGGACGCGAGAAGCAAAAGATATTCATTTATAATTTTGAAAAACTTGCGGGATTTATAAAGCAACGTGCTGCACAATTTTTTCCAAACATGAAACTATTTTGCGTAAATGCTTCGGGTTACGATTTTTATATCACTCCTCAGTGGCTTATTCCATCATTACCTTAATCACCAATCATTTTACTCTTGAAGATTTTATACTTCTCATAAACCAACCAAGCAGTCAAAACCCATGCAAACTTTCAACTCAAGTATTTTAATAGTACAACATCGCCAAATGCATATCTTTGAAATAACATCCCTGAGCGAGCTGTAGTAGAAGAATCCAGGAAAACTAATCATATAAAAATTGAGTCATGCTTCACTTAAAAAGTCGCCATAATACATATTGAGAAAACATATTAAAGTACAGCCATTACCAACAAAAACTTTTAAAAATCTGGGAGAAGCTGCGGTCTGGAATAGTTCATCATTCAGCAAATAATTAGATACGTATTTAGATGTTTTGTAAGATAATATTCGATTCTCTTTTCATTAAAAAAGCGAGAATTTACGTAAATGTTTTGATATGAAATTAAGCTTAAAATTTCTCTACTGAATACCAAGCTAAGTTGTTGTGGCTGTACACATTTTTGAAAAAATATGCAGTCCCGACAACTGCATTCGTTTCAAGTGTGATGCAGTGCTTACGTGGGATGTACGGCTGCTTTCGCTTTGCTCATATTAAAAAACATATAGTCTACAGTAGACTAAGCGTACTGGCTTGCACCAGCATCTTGCAGGTCGGGTGGGCATCAAACTTTTCAGATAAAGCAAGTCAAGATTGGCGGTGCGTACAATAGAACAGGCAAGGAATGAAAACGTTGACTCGCATTAAGTCCAGGACGTGCTGGTTTTACCGTGCCGCTAACAGTTTACCCCTCGAATGTGCTTCAGCATGAGATCTGCAATCGACGCTCAGCAAAAGCTGTGAGTGTGGTCACGAAAATAAATCGTTGTTGCATAAGGGTTGACTGGTGAAAGACGTTAGTTGCTCATCAACAACAGCACTTGAAATCACCTACTTCGGTGGTGATAATTGATAAATGTTTTATTTATGACAGTGGTCGAGCTAAACTGCAGTGCGGTCAGTTCAACGCAGTGATGCGAAAAAAGAAAACGCTGCTGCTGTGCTTTCACACATACATTTTTTGCTGTCACGGAAAAACGCAGTAAAGAAATGCAGTCATGACTCCGGCCTATCGAAAATCTGTGCATGACCCATGAAAAGACCTCAGTTTTGTATAGGATCAATCCCATCAATCATAGATACATAGCTAAATGTCAGAAAAGTTAATGCAAGGCAAGGTCAAGACAAGTTCAGTGGCAAACAAACGGAAGCAATTGTTTGATATTTGCCCTACACGACCATACATTACAATGTGGGAAGTAGAACTGCAAGCAAAATTTAGCGCAAATAAATGGCAAGTATAGATATCAGTAGAACATTTAGATTTTTACAGAAAGTGTCATGGTCCAGCAGTTGGCTTAGCTGCCTTACAATCAACATTCATTCACACTTCACTAGACAGTGTTTTTGACGTTTCTGCAAATACTTTTACGTCTAAAACTCATGCTGTGCCCATTCCATGATTTATCACTGTAGGAATGTGGGGATCTGGGGAAGCAGCGGCTGCGGTGAGCGTGCCAATGACTGCTTGCAGGTGGACGTTCGCTACTCACAACCCTAGTTGCTTTTTAGTATCTGAGTCGCTTGGTTTGAATATTCCATAGATACTAGAGTCTTGCGCGGGTTGAATTTTTTTGACCGCACCCGCCCCGCACCCGTAGGAGTTTGAGAAATTTTGCCCGCTCCCGCCCCGCACCCGCACACTTCTAACC
>Ga0210059_1010708_pt1 | contig 14122 bp, 8 predicted proteins | sample Ectturendosymbi2_FD_188042 | JGI IMG/M metagenome (GOLD analysis project Ga0210059, IMG submission 188042) | Ecteinascidia turbinata endosymbiont from Florida, USA - Sample 2 (SPAdes) (version 2) | ecosystem: Host-associated > Tunicates > Ascidians > Unclassified | place: Key West, Florida... | reverse complement strand
GGTCAGAAGTTGCCCAATGAAGCAATGGTTCCAACTAAATTGAGAAGACACATCATTACCAATCACTCTAACCTTCAAACTAAAACGATGGTTTATTTTCAAAGATTGTTGCAAGCTAATTCAAGGCAAAGGAAACTATTTCAGAAATCAATGACTGTGTCAGAGAGAGCTCAATCAGCTTCATATGAGGTGGCAAACATTATTGCATTAAGATCAAGTGTCATGTCCTTGCGGAATCAGTGATTCTTCCAGTGTTGCGATCGGAAATCTCGAGTGGCATGTGCGCAAAGCTTTGCACCATGGCAGCAAGCAACAATAGAGTTCATGCGCTGCAATCTCTCTTACTGTATTGAAAGTTTGACAAAGACTCCAATGGTTTATAGTGTTTCATATTTCTCTTTGGGGGGGCTTGACACTTTGTTTGGAGGGGCTAAGCCCACCAAAGCTCCCCCCCGTGGCGACGGGACTGCAACAGGGGTGCCGCGAAATTTTTACAGCATTGAAAACTGTGCCACCATGTAAAAAAGTTTGGGAACCACTGCTCTACAATATCATTTTCAATGCTCACAGGAAGAGAAAACTGAGCCTCTGTTGACCCATGCAACTTCGAACCGCATATTTTATTCTTTTTAGTTTTGAAAAAGATCACTCCCCACTGCAGTTTAATATTGCCATGGACAGATAAATGCGAACTGCCATGTGAACGTTTGGGAAGCTAATACATAAAACCTTTAGGAATGCAAGTGTGATTAAATCCACTAACGCGACCACCCCGGCGCCGCTAACACGACATATTCAGTGCCGCCCAGTGGGTGGTCGTGCTAGCGGAGTTCCACTGTATATATATATATGTATCCAAATGACATTTTTTGGGTAAATAAAATTTAAAAAAAAATTTTTCAGGAAAATCAGCTTTCTGTGTCAGATTCCAGACCAAAATACACTAACTTTACCGAAAAATTTTCTAGGGGTGCTCCGACCCCCCTGGTTACGGGCCTGATGCGCATCCGAAACGGAAATAAGACAAGCGGGTGGAATACCTTACCTTTTTAAACCTTGGAGTACTAACTTGCTCGTGAGTGTCGGCCACACCACATGCCAAAGAATCAACTACTTTTACGTCAATGAACCATTTTCAACGAGTGAGCACAGCGCCTACTTATTAATCCTGATTGGCGATGGTATCTTTTACAGTGTACTGTATTGTGTATTGTTCACACATTACTCTTTTCTACCGACTTAGAAATTGGGGGCCCCCTAAATGTTGGAGGCCCCTGGCTGTAGCCCAGTCAGCACCCCCCTTAATCCGCCACTGGTGGCCAGGCGAAGTCTCATAAACAGCCAAAGCATCGTGCTTAAGGCCAAACGCGGTTTACAGGAAGAAATCTGTAGATTAGAAGTTTGATCGATTGATGACATAACAATGATCACCATCGTTAACTATTCGTTAACTATTTCCATTCACTGGATTTGGAATGTAAAACTGGGTAATTTCAACTCTCAGGATGGGAAGCGTGCTTGTGAAGGTGCACATGGAGACATATTAAGTGTTTACATTTCGGAATGTGTTAACACATGCAAGTTTGGCCAAAATTTCAAAAATATTCAAAAAAGGTCAAACAAAATATCTGTGGCGAAACCACTTCTGAAAACAGCCAAATTTTTCCAATTTGGCCTCACAAAGGCCAGGTTCCCTCTCCTGCATCACATGTCCTACCTGTCAGGCCGAATCCAGTCACCCAACACTTGGTTTTTACGTCAGGAAGTTCTCCACAAGGCAAGCAAATGGGACTGATGACATCACTGAACTGCACCGAGCTTGTTAGCTCTACGAGAGCAATATCGTTGCGAAAGGCAGCGGTGTAATTTTCGTGATTGATAACCTGAGTAATCGCATGGCGAGTGAACAAGTTTTGTTTTTTGTAACTAATCTAAAATCATATTTAATGCTATCCAAGAGACACAAATCGAAGTTTCTACAAATGACGCAAGCTGACACTGACAGCACATTGCCACAGCAGTAAAGGAAATAAAGGCTGGATAAAGCGAGGAGCAGCGAAATAGTGAGTAAACAAACTTTTTTCTCCCCTTGTTACAAAAACGTTTCATATACCTGTTTAATCTTTCGCTGTACTCGTCTGGTTCTGTCGACAGACCTAAGGGTTGCGCTTCGAGTTTGACCGAGATACGCAAACATCTCTTGGTGTCTATTTTGACTGCAATACAGAAACAAAAACTATTTTATTCTGCATTTGTGCGAACATGAGGCAGAAGCGTGAGACTTTGTGGAGTTTGATTAATTTGCTGACAGAGCTGAAGTTTTTCACAAGTACGATATTGAAGAAGCATTCTAAGTCACGGTTTCCCAAACAGGGGTGCTCGCACTCGTTGGACGTGCAAGCTGGCCTTCCAAAGGGTCGCGAGATAGCATTCCAAAGTCTTTCGGAAAGAGCGTAAGAGATGCGTGAACAGACTAAGACTTCCTAAGGGTGCAGGGCATAAAAGATGTTGGGAACCACTGCTTCAAGTCTACCACTGAAGAAAACTGGGTTTGTAAATATCAATAATATTTCACCCCTTTGGAAATCCGTGAAACAGTATTTCCTTGTTTGGGCAATGTAATAAAAACCCCAACATTCAAAATTTTGTTGTTTTTTTGTTAGAATATAGAAAACGAAACTCCGTCAGGTTGTGAAATTTCAGTGGTTTGTAGCAAGGTTCGATTGACTGCTATTTTGCAATTCGTCAAATATAGGTGTTCCTTCTTTTGTACGGAAAAACTTGTCTCTGTTCATTGCAAACCATTTGTAGAGCTTCCTAGATGCGAAAAGGTTAGGAGAACCCAGGCAGAGTTTCATTTTAGCTGGGTTTATACTTTCTCTGCCACGCCCAGATCCTTGCGGATCTGAGCAACCCATCCACAGAGAGAGACCGGTTGCGACCCAGCACCCCTCTGCGCAACTGTGTTGATCATCTAGCAGCTCCTTCCCACATATATGCACCACCACGAGTTGAAACTGGACAGTAACAAAACTAATTTAACTGCTGAGGGGCATCGACTGGACAACCTTCCGGTTCCTTCAATGCCCTGGCGTCCTTGCACTGATTTGTGTTTTTTTCTAGCTGAATATTAATTATCGCCAAATAAAGTCAATTCAACTCAACTCTGTTCAAGTACGTGGTAACAAAATAAACGACTGTAAATTTGCATGCGAAAATCTATCGACTCTAAGGGGCAGTAAACAAACTATACTAAATTCTATTTTTAACTTAAATGACGAAAAAGAGACAACTTCCGCCCCATGCAGAAAAACCAAAGATATCAGACCACGACACCATGATATTTGAAATTTTTGAAGTAACTGCATGTCAAAAGAAGTTTGCTTTTAAACTTCTTTCACAAATCATTTTGAACGAAACCGATTTTTCAGCAATGTAGACCTACTACCTATAGATGATTGAAGTTGAATTTTGTCCGCACTATCAATGAAGAGGCGTGCAATTGATTAGTAATTACAGTAGTGCACAATATGCTTTTCCAACCTTATTTGGTCATGGTTTGCATGATAAAAGTAGTGATCGCTTGACCTAGACCAGTGGTTTCCAACCTTTTACATGCAACGACCCATTTTGCAACCCAATTTAACCTAACGGCCCCGTTCCGAAAAGTTCCATTCAGGCATATACAACGACGGTACTCCATCATGGTCTGTATAATCTTACTGCTTTTTTCTTGTTTGATATTTCTGTGTATATTTTTTACTATGAATACCATTTGAGTGGATAAACATTGTAATGGAGTTGTGTTTGCAACATAGAAACACAATTTAGAAAGGACGTACGATATCACTATGTTCAAACAGACTCATTTAATTCATGCACATGGCAGCGTCAGTGAGAGAGACCCGTGCCGTATACAAATCACTCGATCCACAGCACAACTCATTTCAAACTAGAATAACTTCCAAGTGAACTAACGCATTCAGATATCTAGTTTACAAACACAGCACAATCTTACGTCACAAAGTTATTCGTGCGTTGCCAAACGCAACGGTACTGTATTGGTCGCAATCACACTCAAAACTTTGTGATGGTCATAACCACACTTAAAACAATTTTGAATGAAAAAGTAGGCTATGATTTTGCCGGGTGATCATACAATTTTGACTACGACACAAATGGCTCCATATGCGAAATATCAAACATAGAAGAAATTATGAATATTTTCAGAAGCTATCCCGACGCTTAGAAAAAAGGCAAACGACCCCCAGGTTGAAAACCACTGAGCTAGACAAAAGACTTGTCAGTTGACGAGGCCTGCTCAAACACACACTACGAAAAAATAGAGCTTCTGACAAACCAGTGTTGAACGTCTGACCTGAAACAATGCGCAGCTGATACGACCCATCGATCTGTTACCAGCGATCCACCACAATGACTGTTGCCTCTGAATGTAAACTGAACCTTAAAGCAAAAGTGCCAAACAAATAGTCTTTAGCAACGACAGATCAAAGATAAAACGTGAAAAACTATATTCATGTCGAATCTTCTAAATAGATTCGAGTCAACTTTCCCACCATCCAAGGCCAAGCAGTTGTGGCCGCCTTTTCACCATAATAAACTCTTCCTTCAGTTCCATCTGGTGTTTCGAAGGATCGCCCCTTGGGAATGTGCACTTTGCTTCTAATGGTTGCGGTTGTTCCACACGAACCTACAAAGTTTCTTTTCTTACGTGAATGGTTAACATCAAAGAACTACTAATAATGGTATTTGCGACGGAATTTGATTCGCAGCATGCGCTTTTTGCAATAGATAAGTTTTCAAAAGTTATACAGCTTTTTAAAAACACTTGAGTTATCTTTCTAAAGTTTAATGAATACGGAAATAGTTGTTAAAACGTGGAATGCAATCCCACACCGCGGTTTCACACAGTGTATTTTAAGTTTTTCACGCAATGTTTTTTAAATGTTGCTCACATTTTCAATACGTTACTTGGAAAAAGTAAGTAGTAATTACGTTTATCAAAAAATGTTTGTAACCGCAGATCAGTCTATTTTGCCGCTGTCCACCAGCAAGGGAGCAGAATGTGGAAGATTTCCATTGGAGAAATCGGGAAGTAAACGGAATCTGGTGTGTGGTACGCATTCATACGTATGGGACGCCGTTCGTAAAAAAATTATCGGCCACGTTTAGCACAAACAACTGCTAAATGGGAGAGATTTAGTTAACTCGGAACAGATTTAGCATTTTTGTGTTAAATGTGTCCGATAATTTTTTTACGAACAGCGCCCCATACATAGGCGGAGCCAGAGGGGGCCAAAGAGGCCATGCCCTCCCAAATTTTTGGAAAACATAGTCATTTTGTGCTTTGAGAGGCATTTTTCCAAACAAAATAGTGTTATTCGCCTGAAATCAAACATTTTGGCCCTTCCCCCAAATTTTTGGGCTGGCTGCGCCACTGTCCCCATATTCGCAGCACTTCCTTGTGAAACGGATGATGTTGAAGAAATTTTACGTAAAATCAATGTCAAATTCGTTACATTTGCTGCAATCAATCAATTTCAACTCTTACTGTTTCTTGCAGTACAGCATTTCCCACTTCGGTAATAGTTCATTTTTCCAGGTTCATTGCATTTGTACGGTTGACATGTGAACTTACCAACCAAGTTTACGCAAAACATTTCGCCCGGTGGACAAGCATTTGGTTTTTCAGCACATTCATCAATATCTAAAGAAAGAAATTTGTCTCGTATGCATTGCGTCCCTGCAGTTCTGCACAAGCAACGAAAAAGATGTTAGGTAGTAAATATCAGGAAAACTTCATCACTAACTACAGCAACAGAAATGGTAGGTGATAAGTAGATTGCATTCTCTGCTTTCCTTGCTTAAACAGCATATACCATCTGCATTGCCAGTAACTCGTCACCTGTAGCACACACGCCGTAACAACTATCAGGTTGTGACAAACATCGAGGAACTTTCAAACAGAAATGTTTACAGACCTACGCATGATTTGTTGTCTGTTCCCAACCGAAAACCATTTTCGCAGCTGCACGTCGTACCATTTTTTGTTGTTGTGCATAAATGTTGGCAACCACCGTTGTCCACTGAACAAGGATCTGCGAAAACATGGGCGTTTGTTGGAAAATAGACTCTTAAATCGTATTCCGTCCGATCAACACTGTTCTGTGCGATTTTGAATGACATTTAGGAATGTAAACATTTTATTGCGGTCAACCCGGTGTGCAGTAAAAGCCACTGGTTTTTCAAATTGCTTTTGACAAACACTGAGTTCGAACTTAAGTAAACGATGAAACTGAAGCAAAAGAAAAGACTAAGAACAGACAAGTAGTGAAATTATTCTTTCTTGAGAAACATGAAACTCTTGAACGTGAAAAACTTTTGAACGTATCTATTCGTATAAGAAGACGTTAATGGCCAGCGAAAGTACATACTGTCATCAATGAGTGAATCTCATTGGCGTCAGTACATACTTTCGCTGGTCATTAGCGTCTTGTTATATGAATAGATGAATTTAAAAAAAAGTTTTTTGAGAAATGCGAACTAGTGTTTCTTAGAAACGATCTTATTTTTTAAACAAACCTTTTGGAACACCTTTGTGAAATATTTTTAGAAGCGTTTTTTTGCGTGAATCCGAAACGAATAAAGCTATGTTGTTCTACAATATTAGTGTATAACATATGGTGAATGACGTTAGATGTTTTACAGAAAAGCCTCAGAAAAATAATTTGCTCTCAGAAAAAAGTTGGCACGACATGCGACGTTTTTGTCACACCGTGTACATATTCATTTATCCATTCGTTTGCTAATGTTAGGTTCAAGAAATGTCAGGTTTTAAATTATCACGATTATTCACTGCGAACGAATAACTTCAGAACATATGGAACAACGCAGTGTGCATTGCTGTACATCCGAATGTTGATGAAGACGTAGTGTTCATGTGGATCTACTCCAAGTACCTTCTACATTAGAGCCTGCACGTTGAGACCAAACCAACATTCATGGCCATATTTTTCAAAATTCCGGTTGCAGTTTTTAGGTAACATGCTTAATATGTAGTGTTTGTGGAATAACTTCTACTATGAGGTTATTCTTAAATGTGTACAGATGTCGTTTAAAAACCTCCAGAAATCTATTTATACCAACGACGAACTGTACATTATGGATCAAGCATGTTTCTTATTGGTTTCTTCTTTTGAGACAGTTCTTCAAACCACTGCTTGGCCTCGCTGGATCTCGGGGCAGGTATTGAGCAGCCATTCGATTGTCTCATCGTCCAGAACCATCAGACCATGCAGTCCATGAGGTGGTCGATGGATTGAACATTGGAGGATAACATGGTCTTACTGCTGTGCAGTTAGAGCTCCACCTGAGCCCTTTCATTTTCTGTAGCGTCACAGAAACTTGTAATTCCGGTTTATTCAAGTGGCATCATAAATTCATTATTCAGCCGAATGCCGATAAAATTTTTGTGGGTCCCCAAATTCCCATCACTGCGATTAGCAAAATTTTTTCAGTAGTTAGTTTTAAACTTGGTAAGGAAGTTGAGATAGAATTTGTCAAATTGGTATTTTACGTTTCATGCATGTGGTGGCCTTTCAAGAAAAATGCTCGTTGCATTACAAGTTACAGTTCATTAGATCCATCTTGTTTGAAATTGTCAAGAAAGACATATTTTTCAGTCAAAATTCCATATTTTAATACCTATCGAGATGCGCGTGAAAGTTCAGTTATAAAATGGTACTTTTTGATACGGTGAACCGCAAATGAACCCACCAACAACACTTTTGTTTGGAGTAAAACTTCAGAGTCTGATGAATATTTGCTGCAGGGAAGATGAAAATTATCTCGTGCTTGTAGCCTAAAATCTTATTTATCATTTTACAAACTCACTGGTTTTGAGCAGTGGTTATATGGAATTTTCCAATTTAGACACGACGGAAACATTTATTTAATGCTTCAAACGATGTCAAACACTTACCAGGTGCGCACACCTTACATGTTTGGGCACAATTCCTTCTCACAACGGATGTCGAGCAACTGCTGGCTAATTCCGAACAGTTGGCCAAGTTGTCTGAGCAACCACTGCCTGAAAAATGAAAGAAAAATTAAAATTATTATCACTTTTCACTCTCTCGAACAGAGGTAACTATATTAACGCTTTTGAAGTATACAGTGACGAATCACCGGCGTCACGTTTTAATAACCAGGACTCTTAACAACATGACACTCCACCCAGCAACATATTTCGATGACAGAAACTTTTAAAGGTAATTCGGGATAAACCTGATTTCCGTCAATGTGACGTCTCACCAAACCGTGATGAGGATCCACTGGCTCCATGTCCCTGTACTCTTTTGTCTTTCACTGCTTTTATGCAATCGTCCCTAAGCCCACCATGACGTCTCGCACAATCTTGACTTAAATCAACACATTGAATAGTTACGGAAGAAATAGAGTGATACCAACGCAACAAACCGCTTACGTGTAAGTAGGACTTCATGTACGGCTGGTGATCATATTATTGCCACGATAATGACCTCAGGACAGAAAAGTATACGCCTATCAAAATGCTATCAGTTCTAGATAAAGATATATTTAGAAACGTAAAATTTTCAGGTAAGAATACAGGCTGCAGCATAAAGTTAAAAAATAGCATGAGATCATATTAAGTTATTTTGACATAGTGTTGATTTCCATGAGAATTTATAAGTTTTCTTTACATAGCATTCCGTGTTTTTGCTTGACGAAAGTCTTCAAACAACTATTGTTATTTTTATGTCATATCGGCGATTCGGTTGCAGTTGAATGTTTTCTAAATAGTTCGTCATGTGACCTTTCGTTTGTAGTGGTTTGTGCGTAAATGTCGCAAAGTTCACAATCGTGGGATAACTCTAATAGACCGTAAACCTCAATCCTAACACTTTTACTTTGCTTGAACCACTTACCTCCAATGCAACTGGTGTGGTAGCATAGGAAGAGGGCAGCAATAATTTCCAACCTGTGACATAAATCATAAACTTTTTACACAAGTGTAATTCCAGCGGACTATGTACAGCGAAATAGCTCAGAGATAACGCAATGTTCAAGACTTACGGATCTTTTCACTACTGATGCTACAATATTTCTACAGGTTAAAACCACATGTGAAAAGCGAGTAACAGCTTGGAAAACCTTGTCCCACAAGCAATTGCTTCAAGCAAGATTGCACAAGCGATTTATGCTCAAAATCAAGGACATACTTCGCTGTGCAAAAATAGAAAAATAGAAGGTGGGTTACGTAGACTCGACTAAAAAGCGAAGAATGAATCGAACATATTTCCACGCGACCGAAAATTATGAACATGCCCGAATTGGTTGAATTTACCGTGACAACATTTGTTTTTCTTTTTTATGGACGGCTGTCCAATGCCAGTTTATTACGCTGTCTGAAAGTTTTCCCCATTGGGCATTACTGCTGATTTCTCGTACACCGGAAAGCGACTGTGCGTTCAATACAAATTGCTGAGGTTTATCATGAAGCCTTTACTTGTTAGCAAGATGCTATGTTTGGGTTGCGTCGTTTACTTTCAATGTGATTATAAATCTTTTTCTATGAGATTTAATGCATAAAGATCTCGTCGCACCGTATTCACCCAATTAAGAAAGGTCTTTCACACACAGCGGAAAAAATCTTAAGCATTTATTTAGGTGGGCACAAAATAGAGTCAGTTTAAACGAGTAAAAGCAGTCGAGGTTCTGTCTACGTTGTTCTTTCGATCACGATCGAACCGTTCCAAAATCGACCATCTACACCTCCAACAATCACAGAGAGAACCGATAACTACTTCACAAGCACATCAGGCATGCACTATACTGGTGGCGCTTGAAAGTAAACGTCACTTTTACATGCAATAATCATCAGTAGCACCATGCTTAAAAACAGGATCTTCCTCCCAATTACGATCAAAATCATCTCACAAGTAAGTTGGTTTCTATACTCAAACACACCCTTTAAAGCAGCTTTAGAAACCGAACCACTGCCAAATAGATGCGTTACCTCATATCCTGCAGGTTCCCAGCTCTCAGCAAAACAAAACTCCGGCTCAGGAGTGATGCTTCTTTTACTTTCCTTTTTTGATGAAGGCAAGAAAATGCAGCTAATATCTCATAAACAGCGGCAAACGGTTTTTGAATAAATGCTGGCTTGAAAAATATCTCTGCTTATCGAAAATTATTATCTTGAAACGTTACGAAATAGCATTTACTGAGGTCACAACCTAAAAAACTTCGTGGAAACTGATTCTAAACACTGAGATCTTCCGATACATCAATTTGTTCAGCAAATCGCCTCATGTCTCGAGGCTGTTTTCTCCAAGCAATCATCTCATAACAGTTCATTCGCTGACCAGAACGAAAAGTGGTTTTCCGCGCAAGGCTTGAACTTAATGTCATGTTATTACAGAATTTTATGGACGGCTGAAGCCGTCATCAGAAGTGAAGCAGATATCACCACAGATTGTGAAGTTTTTAAAGCACAAGTCTCGAAACACTCTAATAATATTTGCACTTTTCGACTAAACTGAAATTATTGGAGATCAGATATCTTTTTGTTTTAATTGCACCACTACGTTTGTTTGTTGACTCACATTTTCTGTAATATTGCTTTTGTTTCTCGCAGGAATGCAACTTTCATTGCAAGACACATTCACAAAATTCAGAAGAATCGTTATCTGTGAATCGACAACTTTACTATATTCACAAACGTGTGTAACTGTTGGACTTGTGTGCTGAAAGAGCTTTCCAGAAAGTTTATTTAGTAGTACAGACTTTGGCAAGCCATAGCATACTGACATTTCCCGCAAACAAACTGAAATTTTGCCCAAACACAGGGATATCTAAAAACTCCCAAACACTTCCAAGATGGAGTATCGACCAAAGCACTGGGTGAAACACAAACTAAATTTTTCTAAATGGCAACAAACACCATCAAGGAGCTGCCCCGTTGGCAGTGGCTATTTACGTCGAAAACGACATGACCTGCGGTTGTAGGACGTGACAATCGCCAGTGACGTGCGAACGCGCTTAGTGTAACGGAGACAGATGCGGGCTTTCGCTATCGCTGCCCTTCGGCGTGTAAGCTGCAGTCTCATGTACCGGGAGCAAGTAAAATGTGATACTTTAACAAGTCAAACGTAGGCGGGCAATTTTCTGCTTTCGGACATTTTCGATGGGTGGCACAACATACGTAATAACATTCGGTGAGTTTTTAGTCGTAAACAATAGCCTATTGATTTTTTACTGACTTCTGGTCAAAGCAAAGCCTTTTCGTAAATGTTTAGTTCCTCCCGCTCCAACTTAACACTTACTACTGTATTTTAGCTAGACTGCTTGCAAAGTTTCTTGGGTAGCTAAGAGCTGTGGCATCTTTTCCTGAATGCATATACTGTAATTGTCATCAACTTGATTGTAAAAAAGTTACTGGCAGTAAGCAAAGTTTACCATACATTACGCAACGACTGATATTTTTCTGTGACAAACCCTTCTGCTGCGCTGTCCAAAATGCATCATACCTCTAACGAAGCTTTGATTTCGCCAAAACAACGCTGCGCACGAGCGTTGCTAAAGGTTATTCATTTCATGTTGTCACGAACTTTTGCAAAGCGCTCAGCATTCAGCGTCAGAACTTCCTACATCGTCACGCGCATAAGGTCAATTGCTGTGAGGATGTTTTTACTTCAGACACAGTTTAAACTTTATTTGCCAATGCGTCAGTATATATTGATCGTCTTCTGCAAAAATGCGTAATACACCCTAACATCTGCTTTCAATAAGTCTAGAGGTGTAGAAACTGCAAATATTGGGGAGCTCTTTTTGTAAAAACCTGCAGGACCATCAGGTGCCGGCTTCCGATGTTTTGCATGGCCTCGAGGCATTCGTACAACTTCGCATTTATTTCATTTGTTCATGGTTTCTTCACTCCTGTCTCACTGTAGTCAATACAATTTTAGGTTCAGACGTGTTAACCGGCTGAAACGTATAATCTTTATTATTAAACGTTTGAAGAATCAACGCAAAGGACTTTTTTACTTCACTGTTGCAGTTAAGAGCATCAGCTGTAGTCCTGAGATACAAGAGAATACGTTCGGGGATCACAGATGACTAAACTCACAAACTTTTTTCGCGGGTATACCGCGCAAGAGATCTTGTATCAATGGAGAGAAAAGCACTTTACTGAAATGTAGTATCTGGTCTCAACGCTACCTTTTTAAGCTGACTAATGCAATAAACTAACAGAATCGATATTTTTACTTTTTCCTTTCATTCATGCAAAATTTGCTTGCGTATGTACAATAAAATTTTGTAGTTGATGACGTAGTGATAGGTTTGTCATTTTCATTCATCCTTGTTTGAATGATATGTTCACTCATGTAGGCGCTACTCCTGGCTGTTTTGTATATTCACAATATATTCACCACGAAAAGCGTGTGACAATTTTTGACGTGAGGAAAGCTAAGCATCGTGTTATGCACCTTGAGTTCAAGATAAGCACACAAAAAATATACGAATATTTTACCCATTCAGTTTAACACATTTTATTAAATGTAAGCATTCATAAGAGAGACAGGCGCTTTTGTTGTTGTTACGTGCATGCGAGTAACGCCATGACGAATGTAAGTTGGTGAAGCAGATCGACATTGATTGCAAAAAACAGACGTTTCACAGAAGTTTCACAAAAAACGAATCGTAGTTTAGACTTGCAGACCTGCACAGTAAAAGAGAAACCAACCAGCGCCAAGCCGCCTGCGCAGTGTGCATATATACTAAAGTTACGAAATTCGCAAATAATGTCAGTGCAGTGTTAACCGCAGTGAAGAATCACCAAACCATAGCACGTTTTCCAAGGATCAAATGAGCAATACGCATGACGCTCAGTACAATGTGAAAATAACAATGCATGGCTAACGCCACAAAGGTTAGATGAAAATAGGTTAATGCTGTACATGTAAGCATGGACGCAATTTTGTTGTAAAATGTGGGGGGGACAGCTTGGTGTGAAACCAATACAGTCATCGGGTCGATGCAGAAGTCACGTTTTATATGTACAGATTCCCAATCTTATTTCTAGACGTGTTTTGAGAGCAACACTAATCACGCTTTGTTTTGTCCTTGTAGACTATTTACATATTAATATGCTTAAATTTGTTGCTGGACACGATATTGTAGTTTAGCCTGCTTCCATTAATATCGTATTTGAATATAAACAAGCACAGCAATATAGTAGAACACATCATTTGCGTTTTATCAGAGCTGTCAGTTGGAGTGCACAAAATGTTGAACCGCATTGGTCGCACGTGCATATCACTCCTACAGTAAAACGCTTCAGTTTTCATGCATTTTTATAAGACGTGTTGGTTACAGCGCGATTTGATCCCTTGTTCAAGTCGCTTAACGTTACAAAGACGAAAAATATTTTTCTTGCACATCTCCGTTTTTTGAAAAAGCTACAAATCTTTTTAATGCTACTGGGCATCATGCGTGCAGCCCCATCCCTACCAATATCTCCATTGATATCCTCATACCAGCAGCAAAAACATTTGGCCTAAAATTAGCGCAGCCTACTGCACAAAATGATTTCAATATATTTTTACTGTTGGTGGGTGGAGGATGTATCCTTTCAATCTCCCCCTGTTGGCCCCTGCCTACATACCCACACAGAGTTGTAAAGGGGCCTCATTTTGAAGCCTGAACCAGGCCCGAGACCGGCTCGAGCCCGACATTTATTTTTGAAGCCCGATTCATGCCTGAAAGTCAAATTTACCAAGGGAGTTAAGATATGCGCAACTCCGGAGTAACGAAAAATGTGTGCAGGTGTAGTTGCAGGTACACGGTTTATCACACCGAAATAGTAACCACCTTGACTAAAACATTGGCATAATCTGGCACAAACGTAGCATGTTAGTCAGCAATAATACTGCAGAGTGTGGAATATGTTTCCGAAGAAAAAAGAAACTATCACGAAACTATCTACGATGGCGCTATAGGCATAAAAGAGACTTTCTAGGATAGGTCTATATATACGAAAAGCCGGCTTGTAGGCTTCCTAAAACAAGCCAAGAAT
>Ga0210059_1010707_pt1 | contig 14122 bp, 7 predicted proteins | sample Ectturendosymbi2_FD_188042 | JGI IMG/M metagenome (GOLD analysis project Ga0210059, IMG submission 188042) | Ecteinascidia turbinata endosymbiont from Florida, USA - Sample 2 (SPAdes) (version 2) | ecosystem: Host-associated > Tunicates > Ascidians > Unclassified | place: Key West, Florida... | reverse complement strand
AAGCGCCGAAATCCGACATGTCGCTCTAAGGCGCTGAACAATGACGTTGCGGAAGTGACATGCAAAGTGAATTAAAAAATACGTTAAAATACACTAAGAACATACTGAACGACAATTTTGAGGAAAGGCAGAATTAAAAAAGTGAGTTTTGAGCAGTCTTTTAAATGAGGAGAGGTTTGCAGCATCTCGCACTTCCTGCGGCAGGTCGTTCCAGAGGGTAGCGGTTTCTACGGTAAACAACCTGTTGCCGTAAGTGGCTGTGCAGCAGGCTGAAACATAGAGAAGGTTTTTGCTTTCAGAACACAATGAGCGTGTGGGGCGGTAAGGACAGATCAACTCTTGAAAATAAAGGGGGCCAACGCCACGCAAAGCTCGAAATACAATGCATAGAAGGTTAAAACGCAGCCTAAACAGAACGGGAAGCCAGTGAAGAGACTGGAGAGATGTCGAAATGTGGTCAAATTTCTTAATACAATAGATCAAACGTGCGGCGGTGTTTTGAACACGTTGTAGTCACAACATGTGTGTTTGTGACAGACCGTTTAATAAAGAGTTGCAATAGTCAAGGCGGGATGTTTCCAGTGCAACAACAAGCTTCTCGCAGGCTTTTTTGGACAGAAACTGTCGGATTTGTCCAATATTTCTAATGTAGAAGTTACAGGATTTAGTAATGTAGTCAATATGTTTAGAAAACGACAAATCCCGAGTGGCATGTGCGCAAAGCTTCGCACCATGGCAGCAAGCAACAGTAGAGGTCATGCTCACAATCTCTCTTACTATTGCTTGCTTGTGCTACACGTATGATGGTGTTATTCTTCACGCACATCCCGTTCGTGGTGAATCACACAATCAATGCAACACCACCGGAGAGGTTGCAACAGTATCAGTTGTAGTAAATGCAGTATTGCTTAGTAGTAAATGGCACATGGCATCCGTTATTCTTGTTATGCAAGTCAAGTATAATCTGATCCAATGATCCAGGTATAGCATGCTGCCAAGCAAGACCTGCAGTAAAAGACAGTTCACAATACAGGTCCCATCTATGTCATGTACTGTTTAGAAGTGTTGTGAAATGTGAATGTATTTTTTGTTAACAACTTTTGCCCCCGTTAATGTAGAATAGATAAAATGAATACCATGATATTTGCAATTAACATTCAACAAATAACTGTCATGAAAATTGTACTGCTGTTTGTTTTGAAATGAAAATATCAGTATCTAATGGTTTAGATAATTTTGTCATTAAATAAAGTTACTAAATTTCAGATTGTTTATCCTTTTGGTTTTGTGACTAGCTAATATTAAATTAAACATAAAGCTGATATGGGTTAGGTAACTCAAATCCACTGCTACATTCATGCAAACAAACTTTTGGTGTCTCTATAATAAATACAGCAAAAATATTAACTGTTTGTAGTCACTTTTAGCACAAAATGATATATCAACAGCATGTGGTCACACTTTTCTATATTTTTTATTGCATGAAATAGTGTTTTTTTTTTGTTTTTTTTAAACAGTCAATTTTTTAAACAGTTCTCAATAAGCCATTAATTTTTTTGTGATTTGAAATCTCCTTATCCACAGTTTTCAGATGATGTATCACAGATGATGTATTGTGATGATAGGTGGCGTCAAGCAAAAGTTATTTATTTGCAATCAAAATTGTTGTTATGCATGAGTGAACACAAGGGGTTAAAATGGAGGTCCAACGAGGTTGGAGATTTAGCTAAGTATGTTACAAACTGCACCATATCAAAATTTGGTAGCATGAAAGTATACATAAGCAAAGTTATAGGGTGTTTAAGTAAGATGTGGAACAAAATTAGAAATTTTCCGTTTGAGCGATCACAAAAAGTGAGCGAGTTTGAACAGCCACATCTTTGGCTACGGTTGGCCAATTTAAATAATATTTAGTTTTTTGTAATCAGGATGAAAAGCTCTTTAATCTTGCTAAGTTTCATCAAAATCCAAGAGGGTGGGTTAAATTTTACAATTTTTTTGGATCAACTGACATGGAATGACCCTTACATCAAACCCCTAAACCTAACCCCTATACTAAACCCCTGCATGAAACCCCTAAACCTATCCTGTACACCTAATGTTAATAAAGTTTTGAAAAAAAAAAATGAAAACTGGTGTAATGATTTGAAACTTGCAACTACCAACACGAAAGTCACCAAAGTGAGAGGCAAACGGAAAACCATTGGCATACCGTACTTAAGACATATCTATTACGCTACCAGGATGACGAGGATTGAGTGACAAACTAACTGCTTTATGTGATCCACGTCATGCCAGGCAGGATGGTTGAATAAGGTTTAAAATAAGATCCATCCATGGTTTTGTAGCCACTTCCATGTAGTAATTATATAATTAACCCTTGCAGTCAGTACATTTTGTCCGGGTGTTTCAATCAGTGATATAATCTTATGGTTACCATTGGGTAGCTGCTGCACTTGCTGTATCTGAAGACTGCTGCACTCAGTGGTGTGATTGACGATCATGATGGGAATGTTATATAGTAGAAGCATTTTGCAGCAATGTTGGTTACATTTTACTTTTAGAAGTTTCTCATTGCTTTTACAGTAACACTCTGCAGTACTTTGTCATGTTTGAAGTGCGTAGTAATTATTTAGCCTTTGCACTAATTATTTAATTTACCCTTGCAGATTTTGTGCAACTTAAGTGTTTCAATCGGACCTGTCATAAATCAGTAAATGTTCCTACCCTTTTTGTTCAAATATGTGAACTTAATGGTTTTCAGCATGTGATCATGATAATCAACTTAATGCAGGGTGGCCAGTAAAAGATGGATATCCCTCATTAGCAGATCTTGTTTGCAGATATAAACTGACGTAACCGGAGTCGCTAAAACCGATATTTTGCGGTGAGTAATGACACCACAATGTTAGTAAAAATATTACTTGTTGCTAGCCTACGCTTACTTTCAACCACTATCCCTTTCACAACAAGATCATTCCGTTCTTGACATCAAGCTCCTGTGGGACTAAAATTCTAGTTTGAACAGTTGTGAAAATATAAAATATAAAAACATAACTTTTTAGTATTACATGTTGGGAGCAAATTGTGACAAATTGCAACAGGTGTTTTTTTCTATTGTACATTTACCTTCATACATTGCGTAAAGGTATTTTCCTACTCAGGTCATGTCATCACACATCTGTTAATGCTCTGAGAACCGGGGTACAATATATTCGTACTTTGATTTCGGCCTAAAACCAGCTGTTGTCAGTTGCCTCACCAACGTCTTAGCTCCTCTGCTGAATGCGCTAGAGAGTTGTTTAAGGGCTCAAACGGATCGGATAGTCTTCTAGATTGCTCTTAAAAAATTTTTTTGGTTGGGGGTTACAGATTGTTTGTGAGTGACGTCATAAGTGAAGTAGTTTTTGGGCCATTTTGGCTCATGTTGCCTGGCCTAGGGCCCGACCGCTAGGCCAAAGTATTTCGCTGAAGTTTTTATTGGAAACTAGGCTCGAGTCCCGAGTCTTTTGAGCCTTTGATCAACTTTCTAGCATTTCTGGTTCAAAAGTTATGATCTAAAACAAACAAATGAATTACTTAACTAATTAGGTAATTAGTCAAACATTTTTACTAACTTACATCATAACTTTCGAACCGAAACCCCAGCAGGTCATCCAAAGTGTCAAAAGACTCGGATTGTAGCCTAGTTTCCAGTAAAAACGTCAGCGAAATACTACAACCTAGCAGCTGGCACCAGGGCCAGGCAAAGTGGGCCAAGGTAGCCTAAAAGTCCTCCACTTACCATGTAACTCGTAAAAAATCGACACCCCCCAAGCAAAAATTTTTTTTCGAGTGCAAACTAGAAGACTTGGCGCGTCTTTTGACGCTTCGACCAGGTTCATAACCCGTACAGGAGGCAAGATATTCCTGCGCAAAGCCACGTGCGTTTAGGCGTTTTTTTCCCGAAAATCCCCGAAAGCAGCCGAACGCCAAAGAGTTAAGTATGACAAATGCCAAAAGTATGACCAGCTCTGGTTGGGTTCAATTTTGCTCCCCAACGTTACTCGTTCCTTGACTCCTTTATTGATTTCTGTTTTGAAGTACAAGACAAAATAAATTCGCCGCTCTCCTTAACTCTTTGTTTTCAAAATGAGGATTGTGTTTTATAGATTTTGGACAGTAACCAAAGTCTGGTCCCTTGGTTTGTAAATAATCTTGACATTTTTAATACCTTGTAGTGGTCTAACTACAGTTGTCATCGGTAAAACATATTTGCTTTCCATTTTCATTAGCATATTCATTTTTGGCAGTGGCTATAGGTCCACCAGCGAACATTCATTTTTGAAAACTTTTTCGTCCGCCATCTGTAACGTGACACTAATGCATGAGGAGTGTGCAGTAGATTGCACTATGCTTGGTAGAAATGTACTAAACCTAACCCTTAAACCTTAACACTTTGAGAGCCGGGGTACGATATATTCATACCTAGAATTTGGTCTAAAACCAACAGTTTTCGGTTGCCTTACCAACACCATAGCTCCTCTGCTGAATGCGCTGGAGAGCTGTTCAAATCCTCAAACAGATCAACCAGTCTTCTAGTCTACACTTGAAAAAATTTTTTTTGGTTGGGGGTTGCGGATTTTTTGAGTGACGCATAAGTGAAGTAGGTTTTGTGCCATTTTGGCTCATGTTGCCTGGCCTAGAGCCCAACCGCTAGGCCAAAGTGTTTCGCTGAAGTTTTTATTGGAAACTAGGCTCGAGTCCCGAGCCTGCGTTTCTGGTTCAAACGTTATGATCTAAAATGAACAAATTAATTATCTTATTAGCTAATTAGTCAAATATTTTTATTACTTTAGATCATCACTTTTGAACCTGAAACCTCAGCAGGTCATCCAAAGTATCAAAAGACTCAGGTTGTAGCCTAGTTTCCAATAAAAACTTTAGCGAAATACTACCATCTAACAGTTGGCGCCCAGGGCCAGGTAAAGTGGGCCAAGGTGGCCTAAAAGTCCTCCACTTACGACATCACTCACAAAAAATCTGCACCCCCCAACCAAAAGATTTTTTTCAAGTGCAAGCTACAAGACTTACCACGTCTTTTGAGACTTCGACTGGGTCAGTAGCGCTTTCCGGAGCGGAGAAATTCCTGTGCAAAGCCACATACGTTTCGGTGTGTTTTTTCTCGGAAATCCCCAAAAGCAGTCGGACGCTAAAGTGTTAAACTTAAACCCTAAACATAAACCTAAACCACAAATCTGAACACAGAAGTTTCGAAACTTTGAAAAAAAGTAAAGAAAAAGTAGTCCTATGAAAAGTGCAACCCCAAGGTGAGAGCCGAACCAAAAACCATTCAGACAACGGACGTAGATTCGGACAGAACTCCTTGCCTAGGCTAGCTCAACACCTGATTTCTAATTCCTAGCCTTAGGAAGTATGTGCAGCGAAAATATGTTATTATAAGCCTTTGACAAATGTAATACAAGCCAATTTAGGCAAAATACATGCTGACAGAGTCAGCTAACCTTCAATGCATAATTGTTACGCAACAGTGGGCAGATCCATGGTTCCCGTTTCATGTACTAATCAACAAAAACTATATATACTATATTGGTTAAATTCCAAAAACGTTTTAGTTAATTACCAGAAATTAAAATATTTTAAATGGTTCACGGTCCTCTTTTAACATGTTCGCTGCCTGTGTATGAATATATCATACTAAATCACACATTGAGTGGCTATATTCAATCCACTTTGCAACTCCATAACTCACCAGTCGATTGTGCTAGAGAGCTATTCGCATCCTCAAACGACTCAGTGAGTCTTCTAGTTTGCAATGAAAAAAATTTTAGTTTTGGGTTTACGTTTTTTTGTGGGTGACGTCTTGAGTAGAGTAGGTTAGGGCCTTTTTGCTGAGGTTATCGGGCCCTAGGCTTCAACTGCAAGAGGGAAGCATTTCACTCAAGTTGTTAGTGGAAACTTGTTAAAATCAGTCTTTTGAGCCTTTGATTGGCTTTCTATAGTTTCTGGATGAAAAGTTACGCTTAAAAAAACTAAATTTGATAAAAGAATCTTTTTCGGTAATTTTTACCCAAATTGTCATAGCTGGAAAGCACCAGGTAATTTTTACCCAAATTGTCATAGCTGGAAAGAACCAGCATAAATTGGGCAATGCACCTTTGCTACAGAGCTTGACGAAACCACTCAGGATGAGGTTTCATTTGCCACGTACTTACGAAAAAATTATCCAGGAGCATCTTAGGTTAGTCTGCCAGACATTTAAAACCTAAGTGGACCATTTACCACAATGTCGGCTTGCAAAGAAAGAAACCTGATGGCACTGAGCTTAATGTTCCTTTGAACCAGGGGCGGATTCAGGGGGGGGGGTGATCACCCCTCCTAAAATCTCTGAAAGTAACTTTATTCACCATGAGCTTGTATAATTTGGAAAACAGAATTCGTGATGCAAGGCCATCTCTTGCCATCCATTGTTTTGTTACAGCAGTGTTGTGAAGTATACTTCATCTCTCCTACACCAGTGAATCCATAGTGGGACTTGGCTACCAAATACTAATGAAATTCCCCCCCCCCCAACATTACTGGCTGGATCTGCCCTTGCTTTGAACAGGAATCCATGCTCCGGATGATACTACTCCATTTCATGTGTTCGAATGCATATAGAGCCTGTAAAAAACAGTTGAATAAATTTTTTAAAATACCTGAACCGATCATTTCAAAAATATTACTTTAAGAAAACATGCAGAATTGCAGAATGTGTAACGGATCAACTTAATACCAGTATCAAACTTCGAAGTAAGCCACAATCAGCCAAAGAGAACATTTTCTCAACAGTTGGAAAAAATCAGAAAACAGGGGAAAACATAGCTAAACCCTGTTCAACATACAGTGAAATAGACAGGCAGAAAGAAGGGCATGGTTCAGAGCGGACAACTGTAACCACTGAGAAACCAAAGCACATAATTGTCAAAATGGACAGTGCCACTCTTAAGCAGGTCAGAAACCAGTGGTGCTATTTGTTTCACATGTGGAGCTAAACACCACACAAGAAGAAGTGGAGAAGTTCACAAACAGTCAATGTCAAAACACTGCAGTCCACTGTGAAAGACTTTAACAAGACACAACTTTTATGCCTCTTTCAAAGTTTGAGTTGTCCAAGTGGAAGATGCCTTCTGTCCACACATATGGCCAAGTGGCATATTAGTAGAACATTCTTCTATGGACTCTCAGCAACAAAAAATGCTGGACTGATCAACAGACAACATCGGCAGCGAAAAATGAAGAACTGTCTGTGGTTGCTTACAACTGCCATGGCTTGACTTCATCGTTGCATGACATTGAGCAACTTTGTGCTATGTATCACATAGTTTTTCTCCAAGAAACTTGGCTGGCCAAGCAGACCCTAGACAAGCTGACAGACATCAGTGGTAACCATTTTGCCTGCGGAACAGCTGAACAGCTGGCAGACCATATGGTGGGACACAGCAAGTTTGTGGAACCAAAAGCTACATTAAACGACATTTATGAATCAAAACAAAAGTATCATTTGGCTGGATGTATGTTTAGATTATATCTCTTTGAACTTTTTGAGTGTTTACATGCCATATTGCTCTGATTGCAACTATCATGAGTACCTGAACTATCTGAGTAAAATTTCATCACTCTGTGATGAAATTGACAGCCTGAATGTGTTCATAGTGGGGTACTTGAATGCCTGCCCAAAAAACAATTTTGGTCAATTGCTATCCCTATTCTACTTGGAACATGAAATGAAACCATCAGATGAAATCATGCTAACAGCTGATCCATTCAGCTATGTTAGTGATACTCATGGATCATGCAGCTGGCTGGACCATTGTGTGTCTTCAGAATCTGCTCATGATTCTATCCAAAACTTTGAAACCTTACACCAACTCATTCTTCTGATTACAAGCTGGTAGCTGCAACCATCACAATCACAGCACTGCCTCAAAACCTAGTCTGTGATGACAGGACAAAACATGAAAACAATATGAACAGGAACAAAGCCACACAGCAACAAAAACTGAAATATCAACAGGCTAGCAAGATCTGGCTCTCACAAATACCCTCATTTGAAGAACATACCTTATGTTACAACGTGCAAAAACCATAAGCACATTGGCATGTTAGAACAATATTGCACTGTTGTGGTTCTCAAAAAAGCAGCAAGTGAGGTCCTAACTAATAGTCCACAACAAAAACATAATGTCCCTGGGTGGAACAAGGATGTAAGGAGCTTGTTGGAAACTACAAAAAAAAAACTTAATGAAACTGTAAACCTTAGCTTGTAGCTTACTCTAGGCTGCAAATTGAATATGCAAAGCTTTTTTCATAGTTTCATCTGAACATCTCACAACATGATATAGGGCTTTCCAGCTACAGCTCGTCTAGATTTGCAATTTTGTTTATTGATATTTTCAAATTGGCAATGTTTTCCTGGAGCAACTTCAACTGTCACATGACAAGAATAATTGATAGTCTTGATTATGTTGTGCTTGTCTTACAAAGCTATTCACAAGATTAACAATAAATTATTCATATTATAAACATTTGCAATCACATCACTAATTGTTAAGACATAAATCAATATTATGACTGAGGCAAGTTTTTTTTAAGGAAAATATTAGGTACCCGGTACGGACCTGCAGGGACCCGATTTCTCTGATTTTAGGGACCCAATGATAATTTTCTCTGATTCCAAGGACCCGATTTTCAATTCTAGGGACCTGAATCGGGTCCCTAAAACACCTTAAAAAACCTTGGACAAAGGTAATACCAGGTAAGATGAAATAAAACAAATCTCTTACTTGTTTTTTCAGCAATTTCTTCCAATTTGATACTCTCATCACATTTGGTCATCATAGGCCACACTTTTCAGGAAACTTTGAAAAGTAAGTATGGTCATACATAACTAACTGACAGTAAATAAAAAATTTAAACATGAATGGTACGTATCATCAAGCTAAGTAACTGCAATGAAACAATTACAAATTAAAACAAAATTTTCCAATCAATGCATTTGAATATGGATGTTTGTGGGGATTAGGAGTTTTACTTGCCCTTGGTAATTTGGATCTTGATATTGTAAACAATCTTGGTAGACTTAGAACACCAAACAAGGTTGGAATGGAATCTGGTTTTAACGTTTGTTTTCCTTTGAACTATGGTGATCAAATTAACACTGCAATAAAATCACATTCAGCATACCTTACTTAAATGATTTGACATTCCAAATTTATATCTTTTACTATAGCCATTATTCTGCCAATTGTGCATAGCATAAATTATTTTGCATACTTATAATATTCAATGAACTAATTGAAAACTAGCTCATTTAACAAATAAAATGAAACTTTACTGACTTTGTGCACCTTCATGTTGTAGAAGTTCATTTTTTATCTCTCTGGAAAATTATTAACCACCTCCGATCTTCATCTTTTGGAAAAATAAAAACGATCTAGTCAAGGAAGTACCCTTCAATGTGTTGTGCACGTCAGGGCAGCGCAATCAAACAGAATCACCAGTTTTTTTTAATGAATAGGCCTACTAACTTCATGTTGCTGTAACATTGCACTGGCAGCAAGATATTGTAAGCTTGTCACATAAGTCTGTAATATTCAGCTTCGTGCATTCTCATTTTGGAAATTGTCCAAATTACAGTAATCATCACACAAAGACAGACTGCACTACCTAGGCAAAGTAGGCTATGTCAACCTGAGGCATAACCCATCTGTATAAGCCCGCTACTAGGAAACCAGCCTACTGTTTGCTTCTATTGTACAGAATAAGCAGAAATGCTAGCAAAACTGATGTAACAAAGTTGTTCACCAGCCAACATGAACACCCTGGCTGTTTTTAAAGCGCTATAGTTTGGCTCCACTGACTTCTTTTATTTTTTGTTCACAAAACTGCTAGGAATGAATTTCTCCCAATGCATTTCAACCCCTTAATCTGGAAACTTTGCTGTCCGACTCCGACACAGAAATTTAAGAACAGATATGTCAGATCAATAGAAAAAAGATCCATTAAACTGGATTACACCAACTGTTCTATAGTTGTTTATTAAATCATAATGGAAGTGTAAAAGTCAAATTTCTATGCACAATGAATGTAATAGTGGCAGAACTTGCAGGATGCAGTTAGTTCTCTTGTACAGCTCTTTTTCACCATTTAATCTCATTCTGAATGCATGCTACTGTAGCTTACATACAGATGATCGAATCTACTAATAAACAAAAAAAACAAACAAAAAACTAATGAGTGTTTCATTTAGCCTGTTTCACATGCAGTCTACATATTGAGTTCATCTAAGTCTGCAGTGTTTTTCAGTTCCCCTTTTAGCACCTGCTTAAGTGAGTTTTACTGTACTACACAATGTCATATTTGTGTACATTGTTGACATTTGCTCTAAAAGGAATTGCGCTCTTTACAATATCGATTCTGATTATCTGGATAAACGAGGTCTGACTATATTATTGTCATATGAGTTTGTCTGCTATTGTGCTAAAAGCTTTCCATGCATAATACCAGAATTGCATTAACAGTGTCCAACTTCTAAGACTATTATGGTGGTACCTTTGTAGTTACGTGGATTAGCTCTCTTAAATGATTTAATAGATTTTGTGCATTTGTTGTATCAAAATATTTTGAACATAAGCATATAAATGTTTAATCCGTCAGCAAATTTTTCACACAGGACATTGATTTAACCCATCAGCAAATTTTTAAATAGGAAATTGATTTCACTTAACACTACATGTCTTCAGTCCTATGTCTCATTCTAATAGAACAAACATGAACTGTAAATGAATTTGTTAAAGTAGTTCAATGCAAAATATTTGAGAGTATGTTCATGCTAGGATGGCTGCATGGTCTAAGGTGCTAGACCCAAGCTTAAAGTAGTGGCATGAGTATTGTTCTTTTCAGATTAAGGTGTGGATTCAAATCTCATACTATTTAGTGTTTTTCTGTTTTTGAGTGTATATCCAATTCTGTTCAACTCATGTTTTGCAGCATAAATACATTGTTTGGTTTTTAATTCTGGCCATGGCTACCAAGCCTATGCCCCGTGTTCGTGCTGGTGTATCTGGCAATCCAGTTATAAGCATTTCAGGAACTAAACGTGCCCATACTGGAAGTACAAGATCAAACTCTTTATCAGCAAGCACTCAAGGCAAAACCGGTTTGTCTCTGCACAGTATTGATGAACTAAACACCTACAAAGAAATTCCCAAGTTCTCAGAGACAAGTTACTTGGTTCATTCCAATGAGCTTGACTCTGTGGCATTGTCTCAGAAGAAAGAATTCATGCATCATGACAAGAACATTGCTGTTTCAACCAGATCATCTCCGCTTGGCCAAATGCCCAGCATAGCAACACCACAGAATAACTGTTCTAAATTTGAGAGTGGCAGAGTCATGGTGCAGTCTGACTGTAATTCAGAACTGGAAACTTCAGATGCTGAAAAGTTAAAGGAGCTGATGATGTTGCAGGTATGTAAAATATTTTATAAGTGTTATAACTATGTTGGGAGCATGTTTCATTGTTTTTAATGTGGAAGGGTTTCAGCTTATTCTTTACTATCAGTACGAATTCATTTTGTGAGTGCCAAAGAAATGTAACACTTTCAGTAGCAGCTGATACACCTGTATGCCATGGGTTTTTACAGAGCAGATGTGGAAAGACATATACCAATATGTCTCTTCTATTGGATACCACCTGTCGTCTTTTTCTCTTGCAAGATCCTGCATTTATGTATGAAAAGTGGAGAAATATAGCAAATATAACAAATAATTCACTTGTTTCAGCTTCTAATACAAGGTGTTTTATAAAACTAGCATAAATACAGTAAAATTGCAAAAAAAACCTGGTTCCGAAAGTCTTTCAAGGGTAAAAATTTCCATAGAGAATAAACAACACATATGGCATGACAAGAAAAAACAATTTTGTAGTTTATTCTTATATATTCTTCTGTGTATATAGAGGAATATTAATTGTTTGACAATGGTCGTAGTTGTTAAAGTCGGAGCATGTAGGTTAGCTGCATAAAAAAAAGTAAGCTAATATTTTGTTAAACAAACATTTAAAAGAGGCATCAGCACAACCCGTGTACCATATTTATTAGACCATGAGGTGCACTTAACAAATCCTTTAATTTTCTTAAAAATCGAAAGTGCGCCTTATAATACGGTGCACCTAATGTATGGATCTGGATGTGCTTTCTCATTTAGAACCAATTTTATGTGGTAAACGGTGTTATTTATTTAATTGCTAGTTATGAATTTTTTTCTAAACAGACCATTGTGTTGTGTAGTAAACCAACAATTGCAATGAGCAGTGTATGTGGTTCCGTGAGAGTCTAGCACATACCACAGATAATATTATTCCACAGGCTCTTGACTACATTGGCGCACACCGAATCAAACACATGCACAACTTTCATTTTGTTTTATTCGTGTCTAGCAGATTATGCATTTGTGACTCTTAAACTCCCTTGTATGTACGGTAATCTGAGGGAGTGTAATCTGCCCGATTAAAATCCTTCCTATGTTATCTGAATTTTGCTTCATTTAATATGCCTTATAATCTGATGTGCCGTATGTATGAAAAAAGAACAGCTAGCATTCAATTTTTGATAATGTACCTTACCTGGTGCACCTTGTGGTCTGAAAAATACAGTATTTATTTCAGCACCTCATTTTAATTTTCAGATATAACTATAAAAAGTAGAGATAGACTATTATATTGGCCTGGCTGATATATCAGGCCGATGTTTGGGTTTTGCTGATATATTGGGGTCGGCCAAAATGGCCTTCAGTAAGTGTTGACAATACACTGTTATATTCCTCACACATGCAGACAACTTACGCAAGAGCGCACAATGAACCAAGTCAAGACAGTTGTCTTGCAGCAACGCAGGTGCATTTTCATAAATAAGCAGACAAGATGAACCATGGAGCAGCGTTGGCCATCACAGCTGAAACAAAAGCATCATCATTAATCAGATCAATTAAAAATCATAGCAAAATATTGAAATTGCTGTAATTTGAAAAATTTTAGCTTATAATCATGGCTTTTGAAAAAAAGGTAAGGCATAGAATACATTATATTTTTGATAATGAAGGAGAAGACAAGACTTAAAAATCATGGAAATATCAGTATTGGCTATCGGTCCATGAACGGCCGATCTATCAGTGATCGGCCCCGAAAAAGCCATATTGGTCGATCTCTAATAAAAAGTTAAACATTGGTACAAGCCTACAATCTGTGCACATTATACCACTGAACAAAGTTTATGACCATTCTAATTGGGTGCTTTAAAGTTTGGCTTAACACGTTGGCTGCCGGTCTACGGTATATTCGTACTTCGATATCGGCCTACAAAACAGCAGTTTTCGGTTGTCTTACCAACGCCCTAGCTCCTCCGTCGATTGCGCTAGAGAGCTGTTCAACGGCTCAAACAGATCGGCCAGTCTAGTAGATTGCACACGAAAAAGAATTTTTTGGTTGGGGGATGCGGATTTTTTGTGACTGACGTCATAAGTGAAGTAGTTTTGAGTTATTTCGGCTCATGTTGCCTGGCCTAGGGCCCAACCGCTAGGCCAAAGTGTTTCGCTGAAGTTTTCATTAGAAACTAGGCTCGAGTCCGAGTCTTTTGAGCCTTTGATCGACTTTCTAGCGTTTCTGGTTCAAAAGTTATGATCTAAAATAAACAAATTAATTAATTATCTAATTAGCTAATTAGTCAAATATTTTTACTAACTTACATCATAACTTTTGAACCCGAAACCCCGGCAGGTTATCCAAAGTATCAAAAGACTTGGATTGTAGCCTAGTTTCTGATAAAAACTTCAGCGTAATACTACCACCTAATGGTTGGCGCCCAGGGCCAGGCAAAGTGGGCCACGGTGGCCTAAAAGTCCTCCACTTATGATGTCACTCACAAAAAACCCACACCCCCAAGCAAAAATTTTTTTTCGAGTGCAATCTACTAGACTGGCCGATCCGTTTGAGCCGTTGAACAGCTCTCTAGCGCAATTGGCGGAGGAGCTAGGGCGTTGGTAAGGCAACTGAAAACTGCTGTTTTTTTGCGAAAATCGCCAA
>Ga0210059_1010706_pt1 | contig 14124 bp, 9 predicted proteins | sample Ectturendosymbi2_FD_188042 | JGI IMG/M metagenome (GOLD analysis project Ga0210059, IMG submission 188042) | Ecteinascidia turbinata endosymbiont from Florida, USA - Sample 2 (SPAdes) (version 2) | ecosystem: Host-associated > Tunicates > Ascidians > Unclassified | place: Key West, Florida... | reverse complement strand
GGTGTGTATGGCAAGTCCACTGCCCCTTTTTTGAGTGGTCTTACGAAGAAACTTGTTGATGTGTCTGGCGACCCCAGGGAGCGCCAGTGGCTCCACCAGTGTCTGTCCCTGGCTGTGGCCAGGGAAAATGCTGCCAGCATATTGGCCTGTGTGCAAGTTTGATCTAATTTTACCTATTCTTTTTCTAGCTACTTTTGACGTACTCACCACCATCACTGCCTACCACTTGCCCTGTATCAATGTGTAGCTATTGCCTTCCGAATCCTCGTTCTTTCTGTAAGATTCATTGTTCCCTCAGTTGTGCAGTGTTAACTTGTGCATTGGTTAAATATCTTGTCAATCGCATGACCTATGATAAGAATACAGCGTGGTTTCATGTTCAACATTGCTTGAAACCTTTGAGGTCTTTAGAATATTGTTGTGGTATTGATCCCTAATTGTCATTTTTTTAATTTGTTACCTGATCTCTGACTCTTTTGATTTACTGCTGTCGACTTGGCTTGGAATTATAGAAAAAGAGCCTAAAAAACGATTAAGTTATCATTCACACAACACAGATGATAGCAGGCAAGCAATGGGTGAAGAGTTGAGGCATGTACACTGTAGATGAGCAGGTGAATCGTGCACACACAGGCGAGAAGAAGCGAGGACTGGTCGGCGGCATCAGTACCACCAGTGTAGGGTTGTACCTCGAGTGTAGGAATGTACCACCAGCGTAGGAATTGATTTAAAAAGCAACTGTTTGTACCTCCAGCGTAGGGAGTTGATTTAAAAAGTAACTGTTTGTGCCTCCAACGCCGGCGGTATAAACAGTTGCTTTGTAAATCAACTCCTTATGCTGGAGGTACAAACATTTGTATTCTTAAGCCACCCCTTCGCTGGAGGTGCAAACAGTTGCTTTCTAAAGCCATCCTGTGCTGGAGGTACAAACAGTTTCTTTCTAAATTAACTCCCTAAGCTTGCGGTACAAACAGTTGCTTTCTAAATCAACTCCCTACGCTGGAGATACAAACAGTTGCATCCTTAAGCCACCCCTACACTGGAGGTGCAAACAGTTGCTTTATAAATCAACCCTACATTGGAGGTACAACCCTATGCTGGTGGTACCGACGCTGTTGACCCTTACTCGAAGAAGCAACAATATAAAAGGAATATGAGGCGGAGAGCAATGCAACAGACATAACATTTTCAAACAAAAGTAATCAATGGCAAAAACAAGTTATATTCACGCAAATCATGAAGATGTAGTAGGCCTATCGCAACCACAGTGGAATGCCAGTTCCACAGTGGCATTAGTACTTAGTAACTTTAGGTCCCACCAAGCATAAAGCATCACCAGATGAGGTTGAATAAGCAGAGGTAGAAACAGATTATAAAAACAGATTATAATAAAGTTTAGCAGTAAACAAAGCAGTATTCCAGTAACTAAGTGTCAAGTACATGATAAACAAAACAAGGTTATTTGAGGACTGAAGAATGTAGTATTTAGTTCTATAAATATTATTATTTCATTCATATGATACTGTCATGACCCATGACATTGGCACCATTATCTTGCGTTATAAAATTGCAGGCCTAGAAATCCAACTTAAGTCAATATGAACATCGCTGCGTTTGCCTCCAAAGCCTAGTATTGCAGCAAGGGTACTCCTCAGATGTGTAAGTCTGAGCTTTGTTCTAATATATGTCATGACAGATGCATATGGCTCTCTGCGTTTTTCAGCCAGTCTTTTGTTGACTCTGGTACATTATGGTGCCAACGCTCTACTTGTTGTGAAGACAAAGAAGTTGGCATCTGTGAATTCTTGTTTGTTTAGTGCATATCTATCTAATGCCTTTAATTGGCAAGGCTGAGAGCCAAGAAGATGCTCCTTTTTCCATTTCCGTTTAATATGTTGTTGTGACTCAGGGGTCAGTTCCTCATATAATTTGTTCTGGCAATTACGGCATTCTTCGTTCTTTTGTTTGTTGTAGTTTGCTTTTCATGGTTCTGGTATATTGCTGGTCTGAAGGGTTGTATGTATTGAAGGTTGAGTTTTTGGTTAAAGATTTGGTCTGTTAGTTTTGCAGTGATCAGTATGGGGTTAGTGTATTCTGTCTTGGCGGTTGTCTGAGGATTTGTCAGACCTACCCCAACATACCTGAGAGGAAGAGTCAGCAGTTGCCTTTCCGCATCACATGCTTATCGTCCTGCAAGAGCGGGGATTAGCTGGTCTCTGAAGGTGTTTTCCAGGAGTTCGTATAAATCAATCGTGTCCAACACTGTTCTGTGGAAATGGGTCCAACTGGAGCATATCCCTTTGGTGAATGCTGAATATGCTGTTTGAGGACAGGATCATCCTGTGCAATGTGCACATTTAGAGAGCAGCTGAAGGTCATTTACCCAACCCTCAACCTTGTTTTTGATTAACTGTTCCCTGAATGATTTTCTCCCAATTACTGCTCCGTGGTGACGTTCACCTTCCTTGGTCTGTGATTGTGATGCCTGTGTTGTTAAAAAGTTTTTGTGCAGATTTCCATAGACTTTTGTCTTTTATTGTCAGATTTCCATAGACTTTTGTCTTTATAGACTTTTTGTCGGACTTGAGCCTAGTTTCCAATGAAAACTTCAGAAAAATACTTAGGCCTAGGGGTTGGGCCCTAGGCCAGGTAACATGAGCCAAAATGGCCCAAAAACCACTTCACTCATGACGTCACTCACAAAAAATCCATAATACCCAACCAAAAAATGCTTTTTTCAGTGCAGACTAGAAGACTGGCCGATCTGTTTGATCCTTTGAACAGCTCTCTAGCGCAATCGGCGAAGGAGCTACGGCGTTGGTAAGGCAACTGAAAACTGCTGGTTTTAGGCTGAAATCTAGGTACGAATACACGAATACATCGTACGCCGGCTCTCAAAGTGTTAAGCGGGGAAACTGCTCTTTGCTCACAAGCTTCCAAAAGGTGCCTTAACTCTCATTCTTTTTTGACAAAAGAAAAGGATCTGACTGCAATTTGCATAATTATTGCTGAAGGTATGGGGGTTGAGATTCTATGTCTACTTTTAGGGGATTGTTGTAAAGCTCCATTTTATTTTCAGCAAATCAAAATCAGCGAATCTATCATTAAACTCATCATGGATGTCACCAGTGTTTTGCCTGCACTTAACCACTGAATTTTTGAGAATAGTGGCTAGAGCCCGATCGATGTATCGGCACGCCAATATCAGCCAGTATGACAAGTTGCCAATGTATCGTATCGGCAAAATTCCGCCGATATATATCGGCAATATTCGCTCATAGTGTTACGCTGTTGCTCTGCATGGAGTGTTCGGAAACCCAAGTTGCTACTTTGTCTCTGACTCTGTTTGATTAGCGCAAATGGTCTGTCCTGTTTCTAGAGCACAGAGCCTTCATGCACAATAATCAGACCGCTGTGCAACAGTCCTGACAAAACGCTCCATGACGTAACATTCACTTGTAGGTTTTGGCACAGTAAGCAAATGATTGTCTGTGAACAAACTAGGTTACGTGCTTTTGTGTTGGTTGGCTGTTTTACCTAAGTCTCTCTAGGCTAGACAGTCCTTTGTTCAGCTAGCATAAAAAAGTGCCTACGTCACAGCGAGCAGGACCCAGGTTTGCTCAGAATTCGATATTGTACAGTTCTTCATCGTAGTGAAGTGATGGTTTTAATGTGTCACACAATTTTTTTACTTACGACATCTGAACGTAGGCACAGATGTCTACACAGGGAGTAGGCCCACTTATACGCAACACATGCTTGCTGATTGTGCACTTTTTAATTTAGAGTTAGACTACTGTGAGTCCTAGAAATTGCTATGAAATGCAGTAGGCACGACGGATGAAACCATCCTATCAGAATATATTTCACCTTTAGTCAAACACAGCTGGTTGAAATGGTCACGTGACAAGTACAATACGTAACGAGACAAGGGTTTAGGTTCAGCCTAAGTTCATACAATGCAAACGAGAAGCTGCTAACAGCTTGCCAGCACTCAAACCATGACATTACTTGTCTATCAGACTTACCCATTTACAAATGTCACAGTCAACTGAGACAGTCATGCTGTCCAAATTTGTCATGCGACCAGTTCAGCCAATCATGTTCGGCTGGTGGCAAAGTAGCTCCAGAAGTGTGTATTGTGCCTCATAAAATAATTGTAACTTGTGTAATTATTTTTTGTTCATGTGGCTTGAAGAAAAATATGCACTGTAATGCCTTTCAGTTGTACTTTGAAAATATTTGGTTATAGGCAAAATAGATACTGCTTGAGTAATACAAAAATGTCGGTATCGGCAATGAAAAATGAAAAACATCAGTAGCGGCCCAAAAAAACCTTATCGGCCGAGCTCTAATAGTGGCACATCTTCATATTCTGCACCCACGTCTTTTAATAACTGGATGAATTTTCTATGTCTCTGGGCCCTATTCCCCCTTTCATGATGTTGACTATATTTAAAACACTAATCATAACGTCACTTACCTGCAAAAGTTTTGCACATCGTGCTTCTTGGTGAATGATACAATGAAATGTTGGGCAGTCCATACCATGATCCTTTACAATACCACTGGTCCAGTCCATTCCTTTGCCGTGTAATTGCCCTGGCACCATCTGCACACCTCTCAAAACCTCCATAAGCATCAACAGTTGTCACGAGGCTGCTTATATGTCAATACCTTTTGTAGCCCCATGAAGTGTAGGTGTTTTTAGTAATTCTTCGCAAACAGTTTTTAGTAATTCTTCGCAAGCTTCCGTAAGCTGTGCGGATGAAAATGAAAAGCTGGCTAATGTCACTGATGGTAGAATTTTCATCCAAGGCTAGAGAGAAGTACTTGCACCCCCAGATAACTTCTTTGAATTGCAAAGTCATGTCACTCAATTCTGCCACTCTTCTTGCACTGGTTTGATGAGGTACAGACACATTTTCAAAATTTTTAGCTAGTTTTTTATCACCAAAAGCTAGGGCCATCTTAATGGCACACTCCTTTACAATCTCCCTGTACAGAAAAGCTTTCCCATGTTTAGTGGATGTCAGCGCAACTTCATATGAAGCTTTCGGGTCTGCAGCTGAATCAGTTTTGGCAAAATGAATAATTGTTTTCTTTTGCTTGTAATAGTTGCCCTTCAATTCTTTGAAAATTGCTTCCATAGAAGTTCTGTGGTATTTTTTGAATGTTTCTCATGTTTGGTGCTATAACATCACTTTAAATTAAACTCTTTCGGACCGGATATTACTGGCAAGTAGACCAGACACTGTGGTTTACCGTGGTTATTCGCGAAGAGATACCTTTCCTCCCAGTCGGAATTGAACTCTCTATTTTCCTCTGACACTTTTCTTTTGACACTCATTTTTGTTAATACTACACTTACTAATTACTTCCACAATGCAGTCTTCTAACCTTACTTGCCACTGAATTACAGTCTATGCTTGCAACAAATCAAACACTAACACATCCTTTGTGCTCACAGAGAGTACTGCAGCATTAGCCTAGCCTAGAAGACAGGTTGGTAATTGTAATGTTATAAATTGTAAAAGATATCATTACCTCATAATAGTTGCATATTGACCTGCATTTCAATGATATTTGACTTACTAGGGCTGTGTGGCTAATACTGTCTATCGAAACAAAGCCTTTCCCAGCAAAGAATCAGACACTAAGATCTTACTGAATATATATTTCACCTGTATAGTCGTGCTCAAAAGTTTAATACCACCTGCTTAAAATTAGGATTTTTACAGCAAGTCAGGAAAATTGTATCATTTGTTTCATCACGTTGCATTTTATGTTGGAAGAACTTTGTTACATAACTGATGCTGCTATTACAACCTTTAAGAATGAGCTTTAACGATCTGGTTGTCTTGGAAACAAAAAACAATAAGAAATTAATGCAAGTTTTGCTGCTGAAAACATGGACAAAAAAGGGCCTTTAGTTGTAGAGAGGTCAAAAATTGATACACTGCATGAAGAGAGGTATTCAGAAAGGTGTTATCTGAAAAACTGAAGTTCAGCAAGACGGCAATGCATCAGGCAGTCACCAGATTCAAGACGTTTGGCAGGGCTGGTAGGCCCAAAATCTAAAATAAACAAATTAATTAAGTTGTCAAATATTTTTATTACTTTACATCATAACTTTTGAACCCGAAACCCCAGCAGGTCATCCAAAGTATCAAAAGACTCGGATTGTAGCCTAGTTTCCAATAAAAAACTTCAGAAAAATACTACCATCTAGCAGTTTGGGCCCAGGGCCAGGTGAAGTTGGCCAAGGTGGCCTAAAAGTCGTCCACTTATGACGTCACTCACAACAAAATCGGACTCCCCAACCAAACAAATATTTTTCGAATGCAAACTACAAGGCTTGCCGCGTCTTTTGAGCTTTTCACTGGGTCTGTAACGCTTACCGGACCGGAGAAATTCCCATGCAAAGCCCTGTGCAATCCTGTTTTCGTGCAAACCGCTTGATTTAACCCAGACGTGAAAGTGTTAAGCTAAATTTAGTTTGCTAAAATCAAAGTAAGCCATTCAATGTGTGGCCGTCAATGATATGTCATTCACTGTGCGGCCCTGATCAAGATAGTGACATACTTTTTGGCTCAGTAAGCCATTTGGGTTGGACATAGTTGGTTTAGAGTTAGGCATTGGAGTTAGGGTTTAGAGCAGGGATGGGGAACCTGCTGAATATCACAGGGTGCATAAATTGTGGATTATCACTGACAGGCTGCAAAGCAATTAATTTTATCCTAAAATTCTAACCATATCCAACTGTGAGAAATAGAGGATTATCTTGACATATTGTTAAACACTTCGCAGTTGGTCTAAATCCAGCAGTTTGTGTGAAAACAGCCGGGTCGCATGTGGTTTACACAGGCATAACTCTGGCACCGTAAGTGCTAGAGAGCTGTTCAAACACTCAAAAGACTCAGCAAGTCTTCGTATCTGCAATGAACAAAAAAAGTTTTTGGTTTTGGATTTTTCGTGAGTGACATCATAAGTGGAGTAGCTTTAGGCCTTCTTGGCCCACTTCATCTGGCACTAGGCCCAAACCACTAGAAATTAGTATTTCATTCAAGTTTTTAATGGAAACTAGGCTAAAATCTGAGTCTTTTGATGGTTTAGATGACTTGCTGCTGTTTCGGGTTCAAAAGTTATGACCAAAAATCAGCAAAATTCATAATTAATCCACCAATAAGATAATTATATTCTTTATATTTTAGGCCATAACTTTTTTTTGTTGTGTTTATGCAGTACTGTATTGAAATGTTTCCTATGCGTGCATGTCATGGTTTAAAACATTTTTCTATTCAAACTTCCAGTACCATTGGGCTAGAACGTTTGCATGTAATCACACCTTGTACTGGTGACAAAATGGCTTCTGCAGCTATCTCCCACTTAACCAGATCATTGCGAAAATGTTCTTTTCAACCTAGAAATGTAAGTTACAAGATATTTTTCATAAAAATGGTTGTTGTCAGAGCTTGACTGATACATCAGCATTCCAATGTCAATTGGCTGATATAATGATGCTGATGTAATTCGTATTGGTAAAAGTTTGCAGATATATATATATATATATCACCAATATTTCCTTATGAAAAAGCCACCTCACTATTGTTTTGCATGGAGTGTTCAGAAGCCCAAATGGTTACTACCTCACATTTATTAATAGTTCATGTTTTGTTCCTTATCGTGTACAGCCATTTTTTGAGTTGGTTTAATAAGCATTGTAACGTCTCCTAACTACAGTTTAATTAATGCAAAAGCATTTATACTGTAATTGGCATCAGCCCACAAACGTATCAGTCAAGCTCTAATTGATGCATATGTTCTTTTTCATTTTTGGTTTTGTCTGACTTGATAGGTTGGTGTATTTTTGCTTATTTGTTGGTTGGGATGTTGTTTTGTGCAGTTTTTCAGATTGATGAAACTTTGCCATATATTTGCACTTTAATTGTTCAAATAGTACTGGTTCTAATGTTATAAACTCAGCTTTTTTCCATAACACTTTTGGCACCAAGTTATGTTCCAGAACGTACTTAGTTATTTTGCGCAGAGTGCCATGTTACGTTTCAGAATGTACTTCATTTTTTCCCCAAAAGTGCCATGCTAAACCTTTCCTGTAGTAAGTACATTTCAGAACGCTCGAGTGCCTTGCTATTGTTGCTGCACAACATGATATGCGTCTTGGCAGGTCTTTTTCTCTTTTATCTGAACTTAATGTGATGTTTCTGTGGAATGCTCCTTTTGCTCTTGGGATGGTGTTAACCAACTTGGTTTACTATAAACTTGCACAGCAATTGAAAATTAATTGTAGTTGAAATCACGACAGTTTGACAGGCTCTGACTCAAATTCGTTTCACTCCTAAATGCCAACTCTGCAACCCTGGAATTAGTATTACACAAAAAAAATTATCCTACATATTGCCAATAGACCTTTGTATAAATGCTGCTCAAGTAGACATGAGGCCATCAATGCTGTTCATGTGTTAAAAATAATTCAGTGCATTTGTACTTGCAAGCAGTACTGTTCAATCAGTGCACATCTTGGTGGCTTATGATGTTTGCCTTCAAGTTGGCAGTTCCAGATAAGGACTACATCAGGTGTTTAGTTGCACCAAGCGCTAAGAAATAGTAAACGCAGGACTCTTGTTTGGCATTTGTATGTTTATAGTCATACTGTATTTTCTCCCAATAATTGCTGACTAGAAGAAATTGCTTGGGTCATGCCGATTTTGAAGTAGTCTTTGTCAAAAAATTAACCTATGAAATGGTTCTTGATGTTGTTCAGGTATTGCCGAAAAGATTCTCATCAACACAGCCTGCAACAGCTTTGGTCAACACCCCAGAAACAAGAGTGACGAAGCTCGCTAATGGCTTGCGTGTGGCATCAGAAGATTCTGGACTTTCTACGTGTACTGTTGGTCTGTGGATAGATGCTGGAAGCAGATATGAAACTAGTGAAAACAATGGAACTGCTCATTTTCTAGAACACATGGCTTTTAAGGTAGAGCTTAATCGTTTGAGTATTATATATGAATGTCTGATTGTGTGAATCTAGTTTTGTTTTGAAACACATTAGCAATTGGCAATTCCTGCGTTATTTCGTTTTTAGGGTACCCATAACAGGAGCCAACTTGATCTGGAACTTGAGGTTGAGAATATGGGTGCCCATTTAAATGCTTACACTTCCAGGGAACAGACTGTTTATTATGCCAAAGCATTCAGCAAAGATTTACCAAGAGGTGCGTTAAATGTAAACTGCGTGGACCCGTGAGTCTGTCTCTTGAGTCCAACTTTAACGTCTATCGCCTGACGTGTGTTTCAAAGTTTCAATTTTTCTCACGCCCTGCTGCGGGAGCTGACGACTTTTATCGCATTAACTGCAGCTGTTGAAATTCTCGCCGACATCATACAAAACAGCACCTTGGGAGAGGCGGAGATTGAAAGGGAAAGAGGGGTGATTCTCAGGGAAATGGAAGAAATTGAACAAAATCAACAGGTAGCCCACAACTCTTCATAAGCTTGTATTCTTAGGCGTGACGTCATGAATATATGTGTCTGACATGCCGGTACTCTCAGGAAGTATGCCAATGACAGGAGTATCCAACATTGTATTTGATGCGACTGTTTGACTGTCGGTAATTAAGCATCACTGTCCTTGTGATTCAGGAAGTCGTCTTCGATTACCTCCACGCCACGGCGTACCAGGGCACACCGCTCGGTCTCACCATTCTGGGGCCTTCAGAGAACATAAGACGCATCAACAGGGATGATTTGCTCAAGTATATAAGAACCCACTACAGGTAAACTGCACTTTCGTTGCCGGACTTGAACACTATCATGAAAAAAAGCAAAAAGTTATTTTGAAAACATGTCCTTCATCGTTTGGATCAAACTCATTTCACCAGTGGCCCGGTATGTTCTGTGTTTCAATACAACCCTGTATGTTTTCCTTGGATCCATCATCGAAACACATCCCTGGATTTTTTTATTAAACAAGCGTTTCCACGATGATGTACAAATATTTTTGGCAAGTGTAAACATCCCTTCCCTGCCCGACTGGAAGTTAAAGAGAATGAAGAAGGGGTGTTGTTTGTGAAGCTTTTTTGTTGCCACCTGACGTATTTTTTCATTTTTTATCCTCCCACACTTTTCGCTTTCAGTCCCAGCCGGATGGTCCTCTCCGCAGCCGGGGGGGTCGATCATGACAAGCTGGTCGACCTCGCCAAGGAGTTCTTCGGGACCAGCGTTGCGCAGGACCAATCGCCGACCGCCGCCGCTTTTCCTCCCTGCACATTCACCGGAAGTGACGTAAGAAGTTAACGCCGCGCCTCCCATTGTGCGTGAAAGGCGTCAGTTTCGAATCTGACCCTCACCTGACCTAGTGGTGGCCAAGATTTACTGACCCTCACCTGGCCATGTGGTGGCCAAGATTTACAGAGAGAGGGACCGCATCAGTGGCCAGCAGGCCAGGAAAAGCGACAGGGCCGCACCTATTGGAGCCGGGCGTTGCGCAGGAAGATAATGCAACACATAGACAGCGTGGTTGATAGAAATAAATATTTATTATTTGTTTGTTTACAATTTGCTGCAGGTTTTCGGAGACCGCGCAGAACCCTGTAGAGGGCCGCAGTTTGCCACAACCCCCACATTGTACCCAACCTGTACCCATTATCAACTTGCGAGCTAGCTTCCAAGCCAACCATATCGTCGTTTGCAACGCCACATTTTTGTTTCTGTTGAAGTTATTGACACGGTCATATGCGCGTTATATTATAGGTGCACGTCATACAACAGCGGTTGGATGGCTTACAAGCGGGATTCGTCGTTAGATTTTCCGACTTAGTCTTTTTTTGCAGAAATTTTTTTGTTTTTTGCCCTTACAAAAATTGCCAACCTTTTTGTGAATGTTGTGCCTCAGCACACCAGAGATACCAGTTCGGTGTAAGCTTCACCGACGTACATGTTCCTGATGTGAAATATTGGTTCCACCGACGACGCCATTGTAGCCTGATGCAAGCAGCACGAAATGAAAATACTGGAAAATTTTTTGTCCAGATACGTCACCGCAATGACGACATGCCGTACGTCCACATCGCGATGGCAGTGGAGGGGGTAGGGTGGCAGCACCCTGACACCATCACTCTGATGCTTGCCAACCAGGTCAGTGCAGTTCATCAACAGGTGATGACGTGATCGCGACGTCACGCCTGTTTTGTGCATTAAACTTTTCCACTCGTTGAAACAGATCTGCGACACAAAACTGTTGACCTTGTTCCTATGGCGACGTGAATATGACGTTGCTGTTTGGTTTACGTCACAACGGACGTAAACACCAGGAGGTTGTTGGCATTAAAATATGTCATTTAAAATAATGTAAAATTCTTAACCTTGGCGCTGTTTTAATCTTTTGTTCGTATCCTATCTCAGAATCCGAGCAAAAATATATTTCCGAAAAGTCCCTGCATTGAGCGATCGAGATTTTAAGGACATTTTATGCAACTTGTTTAGTATCGTGGTGTTTCTGCCACAACCTGTCATCCGATTGTTTTGGGAATAAAAAGGCTGGAAACGTGGACTTCGTGTATATTTACTTCAAAATACATAAACTGTGTACGCGAGGTAGCAGAAAACGAGCAGTTTATATTTTCAAAAAACGATTTTGAATTTTGAAAAAGCTCAGGGTTTTGGACAGAAAAAAACTTATTCCGTGTTGAACATAACCGTAGTAGTTATTAATTTTTCAAACTATGAAACCGTGAGTTAAATCGTGAAACGTTCTTCGTCACGTTGGAATTTCTTGTCGAAACATGAATTCATAATTCAGATTATCGGAACCTGGGACAGGACGTCTGTGAACGGGTCCCACTTCCCCAACCCCCTCGTACGAAGGATGGCAAGAGACGGGCTCTGCGTCAGCTTCCAATCCTTCAATACTTTGTACACGGATACTGGGTTGTGGTGAGTTGTACACGCATGCTGGGTTGTGGTGAGTTGTACACGGATACTGGGTTGTGGTGAGTTGTACAAAGATACTGGGTTGTGGTGAGTTGTACACAGATACTGGATTATGGTGAGTTGTACAAAGATACTGGGTTGTGGTGAGTTGTACAAAGATACTGGGTTGTGGTGAGTTGTACAAAGATACTGGGTTGTGGTGAGTTGTACAAAGATACTGGATTGTGGTGCGTTGTAAACAGATACTGGGTTGTGGTGAGTTGTACACGGATACTGGGTTGTGGTGAGTTGCACAAAGATACTGGGTTGTGGTGAGTTGTACACAGATACTGGATTGTGGTGAGCTGTACAAAGATACTGGGTTGTGGTGAGTTGTACACAGATACTGGATTGTGGTGCGTTGTAAACAGATACTGGGTTGTGGTGAGTTGTACACGGATACTGGATTGTGGTGAGTTGTACATAGATACTAGGTTGTGGTGAGTTGTACACAGATACTGGATTGTGGTGAGTTGTACCTAGATACTGGGTTGTGGTGAGTTGTACAAAGATACTGGGTTGTGGTGACTTGTACAAAGATACTGGGTTGTGGTGAGTTGTACAAAGATACTGGATTGTGGTGAGTTGTACACGGATACTGGATTGTGGTGAGTTGTACATAGATACTGGGTTGTGGTGAGTTGTACAAAGATACTGGATTGTGGTGAGTTGTACACGGATACTGGATTGTGGTGAGTTGTACATAGATACTGGGTTGTGGTGAGTTGTACATAGATACTGGGTTGTGGTGAGTTGTACACAGATACTGGATTGTGGTGAGTTGTACAAAGATACTGGGTTGTGGTGAGTTGTACAAAGATACAGAGCTGTGGTGAGCTTCGCCTCCTGAATTGCTTTTTGTTGCTGCCGGGTATGAAAGCTCATCGCCAGTAGGGGACGTACCGCTGCCTACTTGCCGCTGGCACTTCCCATTCATTGTCCCAGACCTGTCTGTAGCTTTTCGATGAACGTGTCCAACTTGTTTTTACCCACAACAACTAAGACTTGGCAGCGTCTACGACAACGAATGCCTTGCAAACACTTTGTAGTATAGTTACGAAACAGTCATGTCTTCGTCAAATAGCGTTTTGAAACGACGTCCTTGGAGAAGGACAAATGCACCTTCGGTGAATGTCGGTGACTGAATCAAGACAACGTCGAAGTGTTGCCATTTTGAAACATCGTCGTCTTCAACAATTATATGGCAATCATGGGGGTTGGAAGGGCATGGCAGGGGGCATGCCTCTCTCTGGATTTTGAAGTTTGGTATTTTCCTAATAAATTTTAGCAGAAAAAGCTTTTTCTGTTATTTTCGATTTGGCAAAATTAAATTCCACCACTGTTGCCGCCGCTGGAAAGAATCATTTTGTCCAGCCGTAGAAAAATCCCCGATTGCCTCCTCCGGAATAAATCCTTCCGACATCCAAAATGGCCGTTAAAAATGTTTCCAGCCATCCCGTTAAAATCGTCTGTTTCGCACAGGGGCATCTATTACGTCACAGACAACGCTCACGTGGAAGAGTGCACTATCCGCGTACAAGATGAATGGTGAGTGTTGGAACGTTTGCGCATTGTTACGTCACTCCTTTGTTGTCGCCTGAGGCATGCGCGAATACATTTTGAACAATAACATTTCTATGCTGTGCAAAATCAAACATCGCAAAGTTGTGCTCGAGTCCTGTGTGAAGTACAGATGCTGCGCAAAAGCGATTGTGCTGATCGCCCGAATTCTCACGCAGCGTACCTTGGAGCCTCTTTTTCATTCACTTCGAAACCATGACGCTGTCCCTTGGCTTTCCATTCTTCCGTCCACGTTACCTTGTTACGCTGTTCAGAAGATCAGTTCTCACTGCTCGAAATTGAGTGCTAACTTTCAAACTGGTTTCTCTTTTCGCTGAGATATTTCGGTCATCCGTCCCATAATAGTATTCAAACTCGCCGTAACAATATGCACTACCTTTCGAGACATTATGATCGAATAGACTCAATTTTTTTCAGTCTTTTCAAAAATAATTCGGTCTGTAACCGATAAAAAACAGGTTTCCAGTCAGTTTAAGCGCGAGTACACAGTGAGCCTGTCATTGACCCCCCTGTTCAGTGACCAGACCTGCTGCCCCATGCCCCCTGTTC
>Ga0210059_1010704_pt1 | contig 14125 bp, 17 predicted proteins | sample Ectturendosymbi2_FD_188042 | JGI IMG/M metagenome (GOLD analysis project Ga0210059, IMG submission 188042) | Ecteinascidia turbinata endosymbiont from Florida, USA - Sample 2 (SPAdes) (version 2) | ecosystem: Host-associated > Tunicates > Ascidians > Unclassified | place: Key West, Florida... | reverse complement strand
AAATGTTCATGGGGGGGTTTCATTCAGTGGCATATGGTGGTCATTTGTGTTTGGTGTGCGCTGTTTGTGACGTCACAATTTGACGTCATATTCATGTTTCCAAACCAACTTTTTGGCGAAGTTTGTTGACATAATATGCATATTTTTCTACACCCACTCCCCTTATTTTATGTGTCATTGCACTGAATATAAACTATTAGCACTCCAAGTTAGGATATCGGAAGTAAATACACTCAACGTTACGACACAGCAGTTAATTACTTTAAAAATATCAGGCTGCGAGTTGACACAGGGGAGTGAAACACACTCATCAATGCGTCAGTGCAATTTACAACTACAAAATGAGATTGCGCTATGTCTTGTCGAATACGAGTAGTCGAACATAGAAAAAATGCCGCTGGACTGGCTGACGCGCAACCCCGTTTGAAAGATCGAATCTTACTAAACTGCACAAGAATTGAGAATGCGCATAATGTTCGCAAGAAAACTTTCAATTTTTTGTTATTTATAGAAGTCCAGGAAACGTTTAGTTTTCCTTTTTCCCTGCTGAGACATTATCAAATGCCTGAATGCTACTATGTTAACAACTGCTGTTTTTGAGCTCGAGCAACAGTTCCATCATGATGCAGAAATTGGTAATGTAGCCAATGGGGTCAGGGCAAGCGCTGATCAGCCTTAGAAGACAAAGTAAATGCAATGGTTTCGGATAAAGCGAACTAACGCGGAACACAATCTTAAAAATGCGCAGTGGACGAAAGGTCTGCAAAAAGTGGTGAGATGGTTTCTGGACACAGACGCTTAACCGGATTCCCACCAAAACCTAATTATTACTTTTTGGCCCATTTACAATGTTCCTGGAATTTTGCATGCAAATTCATTCCATGGTATTTGCAGTAAGTCGAAAAATTAACAAGCAAAAAGTATGCGAAAACAATTAATCAATCTCCTTTGCGCGGGTACTAAAGTTTTTGTAAAATATCAAGCTTAAGGGGGGGGGTTAAACCAAAACCTCCCCTTGCGTACGCCCTTGATTGTTTCGGATAAAGTGAACTATCACGTCACACAATCTTAAAACATGCGTAATGGACGAAAGGTCTGCAAAAAGTGGTGGGATGGTTTCTTGATGCAGGCGATAGCCCAGATTCCCAACAAAACATAATTATTACTTTTTGGCCCATTTACAATGTTTCTTGAAATTGGCATGCATATTGATTCCTTGGTATTTGCAATAAGTCGTCAAATTAACAAGCAAAAAGTATACGAAAACACTTAATCTCCTTTGCGCAGGTAATAGAGTTTTTGTAAAATATCAAGCTCAAGGGGGGTCTACCCCAACCCCCTTGCGCACGCCCTTTCGAAGGAGGCCCCTAAAAAAGGGGGCCCGTGGTAAGTGACTCGCTCGTCTCCTTTTAAACGCACCACTAGATGTATGGCTCCACTCGGAATGCTGAGCGAGAAAATGAAACGTGCTCACAACAGAGAAAGCTATAGATGTTACGCTTTTTTGCACTTCTCGATCGAACACATCTTCCAATCACGCATACTGGTGGCGGTTTCAACTGCTGCCTATGTGAAATGCTGCATCAATAGAATTATCTAGAACCTGTGTTGCGTTTTGCTGGTTTTGAGATAGCACAGATGCAGAGAAAAGCAATATAACTTCAGGAATCCACACCAAAATATACGATAGATTTTCGATATCAGCCTAAAGCCTTTAAACACCTTCGTTGCAACCTATGCACTATATCTGTGGAACGAACAGCTTTGCCAGATTATTCAAACCTAACGTAGCCAAAAACTGTTCTGAAAGGAGAAAAAATGAAACATATGCAGCCAAGGCGAAACACTAGCTGTTTCAAAAAACACCAAAAAAGAGCCAAACACTTGACAAATTATAATGCTTTTCTGTCTTTTCATGCTGTTTCAAGCCTCGCTTTGTAGAAGCAATGGAAACATTACATAATTTGTAGAAAGGTTCAACTTTTTCCCATCACGTGTCATACTTCATGTTACTATCACATGGTTGCCTCCACGTTGGCATGTTGGACTGAGGATTGGAAAAATCTGAAAATATTTTTAAAGAATATCGAAGGACCACAACTCTACACTAGACTATGGTAGACTAGACCAGCTAGAACACGCAAAAATATGAGAAAATCATAGTAAATCTCACAAAATGTTTACCACCTAAACAAAAGTAAACCACACATTATATTTCAATTTGACAAATGGGTCTAGCTGGCCTGGTATCTACCTCGAAAGCTAATAAGAGGTGTCATCTCCCTTTGGGGCTATGACTCCGTCGGAGTCAGACTGTCTGGTAGAGCCTACTGCAGACTGAAATCTGGAGTGCACTCTGAAATGCAGAGTAGGAGCAGATTCACTGGGCTGATTCAATGGGACAAGGTGCGCGGTCAATTCGCACCTCTTCTCCAAGCAAAATTTGTGAGCGAAAAAGGTTACAGAAGAGCCAAATAGTCAAACAAAAGTTTTTGAGCAGAGTGCTTTTCAAACGAGCCAAATTTCTGTTTTTTGGCTCCAAATGAGCCAGTATGGCAACCGGGGCGACGAACCACTTCTGTGGGAAGCTTTTTGCTACAAAGGAAGTTCCATTGTTTTATGCTCGTTTGTGCACACAGCGCATTGTTTGAAGTTGGCAGTAATTTATCCACGAATATTTAGAAATACAGCAACATCTCAAAGTAGGATTCCTTTGCTTGTCAGTTGTAGATCATAATGAACGTATTTCATACCCGATGCCAGTGCCAAACCGGCTGGAATGTTCCTCCCAAGACCAGCATCTATCAAAGGATACAAGTTGTCCTCATACTGGTTTCAACTTTAACACTGGCTCCACCAACGGCCACCAAATATTTCAACAAGGAACAAGCTGCCTATCATATTGTCTTGGGGTGTCCCAAACACCGACATTGAAATGGTGTATATGCTCTGGAGGTTATAAATAATGAAACCATACACTGGTTGCTCAAAGCATGCCCCTAAGTCTAGCTTGGCTGGTATGGGTGCTAAGAGAACAAAGATCGACTCAAAAGACGTGAATGAAGCAATATTATTATGAAAAGTCACACTGAAATTGTAAACTCATTTTGAAGTCCGAAACCGGCCCGATCTCGAAATCAGGAGCCCGGGCCCGACATATATTTTTAAGGCCCAAAAGCCAAATTTATCGAGTGAGTCAAGACACGAGCAATAGGGGGTATTGGTGGCATAGAAAAGTAAAAATCACTTAATAATTCACCACAAGGCGGATATCCAGGGTGTTCAAGGTGCTCAGTGAACACCTGAAAATGAAGAAAAAAATTTTAAAAGTCGGTTTTAGGGCATTTATTAGCGATTAATGACAAGATCTGCCGTTATTTGTACCGTTGTCTCAGCCAACAGATATGTTTTTTAACACGGTCGAATAATTTTTACTTGTCTGCTCAAGCATGACTGCAGGGTGTTCAGTAACACTCGAATTTAAATTAATAAACTAGGAAAAGAAACGCCAGTGGAGCCAAGCGCTTTTAAAACATCCAGGTTGTTCACCGAGCCTGGTGAAGTCATACGTTGTTTTGCTAGCATTTCAGCTTAATCCACACAGTGGAAGCAAGCTGCGCAATGGGCTGGATTCCTTGAAGTGTACTTGTACAGTTGGATTTTGCTTCAGGTTGAAATAGCCTACTTTGGCTAGGCAGTCAGGTTGCTGACGATGTAGTGCTAATGGACATTCACAAAACGTTTCTACACCACAAAGAAAATTCCCCATGAAAGCACGCGTTAATAGGCATCTTTTTTGAAAAGATTGGAGGTGTATATGCATTTTCCAAAACGGGTGTAATTGCTATCATCATTTACAGTTTTTTTTCTGAATTGGCGTGTAAACCAACATCATTATTATCGTGAACTGCGGACAAATGAGTCTGAATTGCACTTGAACTATCCACAACTACGTTTGCTCTCATTAGTCTGGGGGTTTGAACCTCACCTCTCCATCTTTAGTATGTTTTTTTTTTAATTTATATACATAGACTATCAGAAATGCTTTTTCTTTTCGTAAAATACCTAATAACCATTTTTCGGGCACTTTCTACAAATAAGTAATAATGTATGAGCAATCGACTGCAAAAACAACATTAGCGGTGAAAAACACAGGAAGGTTAGACTTTCGCAAAACTGTTTCAATCAATGTGGCAGCGACTATCGAACAACTTACTAAAGTTGGAAGACCACGCAGGCTTAATAAATTGAGCAGATGAATTTTGAAAACTCGCCACAGCAAATACAGCTTTGCACTTGCTCACTCAGAAGTCTGGACCAACCCTTGATGATGAAGACATATTTCCACAAGCCTGCATACCTGCATAGACAACAAGCCACGTAGTCTTATACTGTGTGAAAAGAAACCTGTATGAGCGTAGCAGGGGCGGCTAACCAGTCAGAGACCAGGAACCACATTTCTCACTGTGATACCGCAAAGAGCCACATCAAACATATGGGCACATACGAACATCATCCCATCTCTTCCTCACTCGTAAATGCGCACGCGTGTAGATGTACTTGCATAAGCCACCCGGTACACTTCCACGCAAGCGTGTCAGTGCTCTCACTTTTAGGGATTTTGTCCCTGGGTTGGAACTTTTGACCGGCTCTATTTTTAACACGTATCATGGCGCTGCAATTTTATGCTGCACCACCACAGTCTGTAACCTTTGCATTCCATGTGTGGTAGTTCCAGTTATGATTGATAAAATTGGTTTCATGATACGTGTACTCCAATTAAAAATCAATGTTTTTGATGATTTGTGTTTTTTACAGATTTAGGGATCTTTTATGTGAAACAGGGATTTTTTAGTGCTGTTCTTGGGATTTTTGGAGTTGCATTTGTGAGAGCCTTGAAGCGTGTATAAGTTGCACACCGACTTTCAAGGTGAACAGTTGGTATAAAATTTTGCGACATATACGCGAAACAATACGGTATCTACGTAATCGCCTCATGGAACCGGGCAAAGAGCCGCATGTGTCTCGCGATCCGTGGGTTGGCCAAGCCTGACGTAGTGTGATTAAGCTATTCACCCATGAACATTGGTCACACTCAGTAGTAGTGTATTTTTCTGTGTTTGAGCGCCGTTTCTCTTATCCCTAGTTTTGTGGGGTCTTTGCCAGTTTCTCCCTGTCTCTGCCGAAGCCCCTCTGTTCGAACCCTATCGCCTCCCCTGTCACTTTGCCAGGTCTCCCCTGTCGGTTCCCTTGTTGGTTCCGTTATCACCTTGTCGGTTCCCTTGTTGGTTTCCCATGTTAGCCTGTCCTGTATCCATGAGCTAAGGCATTTATTTTGTCAAGTTGAATTATTCTCTTGTCGTCATTGGCAGAGAGGGCGACCTTATTTACTTGCTCAGTGAGCAGTTCATGTTTTCGCGAGCGAATGATGTTGATGGTTTGGAGTTGTTCTTTTCCTGTAAACAAACAATTTTTGTAGTCCTCAAGATGAATCGACTTTGATACAGTGGATTTTTTTACTCCTTTGCATCGTTTAGATTCTTCCCCATTCTTCGAGAAAGCATAAAGTTTCGCCTGCAGCCCGGTGAATTCTGTGATGCTTTCTCCTCCACATTCATCTTTGAAGACTCCCGGGACTTTCTTGTTAGAGCCTGTTAGTATTCCTGATGGATGGTTTTGTGGGAAGTTTGATGTATCGAATTCTCTCGAACATCTCCTGAGATGTCTTTGAAGAAATCTTCAGTTTTGATCTCATACACAAAAGAATCTGTATCAGTCATCAATAATTTTGCTTTAGACCCATACTTCTTCTTGATGTAATTGCAATGAAAGTCATTCATCAACGTCTTAAAAATATCGAGTATCGACATTCCAAGATAAACTGTCTTGTTGAAAATAAGTTCAGTTTTTTCATGTTTACTGCAAGGTTTTCATCAAAGATGGTTAAATGATGAAAGTTTGGTTTTGCGGAATAGCGCTTCAACGATTTCTGGCTATTCACCAGATGAACATTCACTCGGTTTAGGATGTTCTCCATCGTTTTTCCGAAAACTGAATTGTTCATTATCTTGAAAAAATATTTTTCAAACTCGTTGGAGGCTTTTGTTCGCAATTGAGTGTTTAGATTGATGCATGGTTTCAACCACGTATCTTCAAAGAATGAGATTCCTCGGTGAATCTTTTTGATTTTCAAGCCCATACCCAAATATTGTTTGAGATTGCGATAATGAAGAACATAGTTCTTCTTATCTCTCAAATTTGGAATGAGTATTTCAACTCGATTCGCCATCAACCTTTCTGGAGCCAATGGATAATCGTTGTGCAAATCGTGAAGTCCTTTCGGATACTCCAGATCTACCTCAAGGATACATCCACACCATTGTTGGTTTGAAAATTCAAACCAGTTTTCCTTCTATTTTTCATTCATCCATTTGAAATCTCTAACAGGAAGAGGTTGCGACATCGCCAAACCATACAAGTTGTTGGCGTCCAAATATTGGATGAATCTTGGTTCTTCATTCGGATCGAATTTCTCGGCCATGTATTTGTTGTTGGTTTTGGCATATCGCTTTGAAATCATAGAGACTCCTCCACGAATGCCTTGTTCAACCATCAAGAGCATGTCCTGATCTGAAAGAAGTTCTGGTTCAACCCCTGTCTTCTTCAGACATTCGTCCCAAGCAAGTCCAGGCGAGGTATAATACCATGCTGGATCCAAGTCATAGTTATTCAGACAAATGTTCCTAAAATTTTCAAAAACATCTGCAAGAAGAAGAACGTCTGTCTTGAGATACAGGTTATGATATTCTCGGAACGTTTTCATTCCAAAATGTTCCCACGCCTTCTGAGCATGCACAAAATCATCATCTGTGATATCAGAATCACTTAATTTTGAGTAAAAATCTTCTTTGCTTGGAAGTTGAGTCTCGTTGAATTTCTCCAAAGAGTTAAACCAGTCGTATGGGAATACCCCTTTCCTTAAAAGAAGTTCCCGACTTTGTTCTGGGAAATTTTCTGAGATTATTGGAAAATCATTTAAATTTCCAACTAATTTATCCAAACTTGCCATTATAAATTTATAACTGTCAACAAACCTGATATCAAACTTCTTATTCGTTTCACCATTGATTATAGTTTTTGAGAAACTGATATACTTCTCCTCGTTATTGGGAATACAATTAATTCGTCCTTCACCTTTTCCCAAGCTCTTGATTAAGAGGTGAGAGTCATAACCAGAGAGGTTATGAAAGAAAACCGGAACATGTTTCGGCTTCCTGAAAACAAGGTTACATGAATTATGTGCTGCTCAGCGAAATTTTCCAGAGTAGTGACAATGATCGCGAACTTTCTGATCACCTTCAACAAAATCTTTTTGACAAATCCAACATCTTGTTGCACCACCAAAGTTGATTTTATCTTCATCTGTCATCATCATTGGTTTCACCTCTGAAGACTAGAGTCGATCAATTTCCTTCTCAAGCCGTTCCACCAAAATGTTTGATACATTTTCTTCTCTCGTTTTTGTGAACAACACCGGTTGTGAAAACTTTCCAAGGCATTTCACGAAAAAGCAGAATCCAGAGGGTTCATGCTTTTGATATTTTTTGTGAAACTTTTTTCTGGATCTGGATGACAGGTGCCAATCGGTCTTGTGAAAGACTCAAAGTCAGCATAAACCACAATGGGCACTCTCATCAAATGCTTGTGATTCTTATGCACCCCACAACATGTTTTTCCGGAAGGGTTAATTTGACAGCATCATAGTTGTCACAGTATTCTTCATGCTGTTCCAAAGCTTTCTTGCTTGGGAAGTGATTAAGACATCTCAAACAATATTATTTTTTGCGAGTGTCTTTTGAGGACTGACTTGAACATAGTCTTGATAAACTCTTGACAAGACAAAAGTGTTTGTTTTCAATAAGGAGAGTCACATTGTTCTCTCTTTTGAATTTTGATATTCTTAGAGGGTAAACACTGCTTTAATATCCAAGGACGCTCACGGCAATTTTAGGGTTCAGTCTCTCAAATTTGTCACTCGCTTTCAAAATTACCGGAAACTCAATTCCTGTGAAATTGAGAGACTCTGCCTGCTTTTTCAAAATTTTACTGCACCTTCCAGAGTCGCTCTCGACAGGATTCAATGCTCTTGCGATGCACCACTTGAAACATTGATTATCCTCTTTGGTTGTCGTTTCTTTTCGAAACTTCATGTTAACCAAAGCTTCTTCTCTCGAAAGAAATTTTGGTAATTTCACAAAAGTGCCTCCTCGCAGTGGCTTATATCCAAAAGTGTGAATATCAAGTGCCACAATTGAGTGAAATGTCCGCCCACTCCCATTCATCTGAAATTTTGCAAGGTCCTCGAGGACTTGTTCTGCCAAGAGACTCCACAATTGTTCTTGTCTGTTGATTCAAAGAACAATTTCATTTTTTGATCTGAATTGATGTCCTTCCACAAGGCTTTCACCAGTCTTGAGATCTGTTTTTTCCATATTTGCTCTCAAGATGATTTTCACTTTGGTTTGCGTTTGAGTTTTTGCGATTGCCTTTCGTTTCACAGCAGTAAAAAAGGATTCTGGATCAAATGTCACATTGCCGCTTGGTTTAAGTGTGAATTGATTTGTAAAACCCTTGAAGGAAAACTGTTTTTCCTCCACCAATTTCAACAACTTCTCATCAATTTCGTTGATGAGTTGTGTCTTTTTGAGCTTTGTGGCATTTTTGATTCCATTTTATATTTTATTCCAAAGGTTCTATCTCCTTTTTCAGTTAAATATTTGTTTAAATTTTTTAACGCAATCGGTCCTAAATTGATCGGAATTTCAAAATTTTTCTCCGGCAGTGATTCCATTTCTTCTTCACTTGTTTCTGATGGAAGAAAAGGTTGGATCTCTCTCAGCTCCGGTTCCCAAAGCAATGCTTGCAGTGCAGGCATATTTTCAATCGCTTCTTGGAGTGGGGCAAGCTTTGAAACAATTTCTTCAGATGACTTTTATTGTTGTTCAGTTATTGGCTTGAATATTTTCTCAAAATCTTCATACACTGATTGTTCACCCAATCGTTCAGAGCGAAAATCATTCTGAATTTTGTTCTTGACTTTGAGATATTCAGCGAAAAGTTTGTCACGTTTTGGCGGATCATTAATTTTTAAGAAGCTCATTTATTGTATGTTCAATTTTTTCGGCATGTTATTGAAATTTTTGGACGTGTTTTGGACCTAGCCTTGATAAATGAATACTTTTCTATACAGCTTTGGATCAGTGTTCATATTTTTTTGTAATTCTTTACATTGCGCCGGTGTGAGTTTGTCATTAAGAAACGCAGTGATTGTTGAGCTTTTTATTCCAAGACTTTGTTTTTCATTTGGCATTTATTTCAAAGTTTAATAAGATCTTTGTTGTCAACTCATAAATTGAAACTTTCTGGATAGCCCTTCCATTTCACCAATGACCTTGTTTTGCCTTTTTTCACAACCTTTTCAATTCTGGAAACTTCTTGAGATGTCTTCTGAAGCTCTTGCTCATAGAAAGTCCCTTGAATTTCTTCATCATTTAGGTCAGTTATTTTATAAGTAACTGGGTTGGTTCTTTGAATTTTTGAAACGGCGAACACTTCTGTCCAGTTTGGGGTGAACCCTTTCTCAAACAGTCCTTTCTTCTTGAGAATTCGGACTTTGTCGCCAGTTTTGAATTTTGCTCTCATGGGCCGTCTTGTGAAGTCTGGATAGAGGTTTCTGTAAACTCTCACTTCATTCTCTTTCTTGCTTGCCTCAACAGGAGTCATTTTTATGCTAGAGTGTCTCGTGTGGTTGTATCTCTCAACAAAGTCGTCAACAACGCCTATATATTTGTTCGTATTGTTCGCCGTGAAATACTTGAACATTTTTTCTTTCATCGTTCGGTTCCAACGTTCGACCACCGACGATTTCTCCGCATTCTCAGTTGAGTAAAGCTCTACACCCGACTCTTTCACATGCTTGTTGTAAAACTCTCGGCGTTTGTCTGTCCAAAGCTTTCCTGGTTTTCGCTTTGATTTTTTGAAAATCTTCTTGAACGCGTCTGCGACAGATTTTCCAGTTTTGTCTTTGAGCGGAAGCATCCAACCATATTTTAAAAACATGTCAACACTGTGAGAAGATACATAACCCCACGGTTGAACTTTGAAAATGCTTGCATTTCGACGAGATCTGCAGTCCAAATTTTATCAATTCCATTTACATACACTTTTCGTTTTGGAAAATTTTTGATGATGGGTTTATGAAGTTCATCAGGTCGCTGGTCAGTCCACGTTGTGTCGTTTTTTAATCCCCATCCGAAGCGCTTTTTCGTCCCGATAATCGTAGAAACAACACCTCTTTCCATCCTTTCTCGAAGTGTGGGGTTGCAAAGAATGAATGATTTGGAATTTCAACTGAGAAAACTACAAGAGTGAGCAAAAAAAGTTTTTAGATTAAATAAAAATGTTTTGTGCTGTGCCTGATAATATTGGAGATAAAAAGTATTGCACCCCTTGGAAGCAAAAAGTTTTGACTTATGACTTTCAAAATTACTCTTCGCTTGGAAAAGAAAAAACATTGAACGAAATCGAAAACGCTTTTTGTGTTTGGCAAAATGTTTGCAATTTGAAATTTGAAAGTGTTTTTGATGGTAGTCAAGTTATGAACATTGCATTTTTGATAGATGGTGAAAAACAAAATGTGGAAATTAACTGTCCTTACAAACTAAATAATAAAAAATCTGGCACTTTGGCGCATGGCTTCTACCCTGGTGATTCAACATTGTCTGGTGATTTACATTTTGACAATGAGAGATGGTCAGACCAGCAAACAGTTTCGGGAGATGGATAGTTCAACTTATTTTCAGTCGCTGTTCACGAAATTGGCCATTGCATCGGACTGTTTCACAACACTGAAGACAAAGACAGCATAATGCAGCCCATTTATAAGCCTGGATTCAGTGTCGAAAACAAGAACAATATACTTTCTGAATCTGACATTAAAACAGTGAGAGAAATGTATGGCGCAGCAAAACATGTAATTGTTACGGCAATTTTTAACTCTGACAAAGCAAAAGTTTTGATTAAAAATATAAAAAAGGACTCAAAGACAAAAAGGGTTAAAATAATTTACACTTTGAAACCAAAGCACTTCAGCGAAGAAAATATTTCTGAAGAATCATTTGAAAATCTCTTGAAAAGACTGGCTGACATGAATCAAGCTGAATTTGTGGCTGAGAATTTTGGGATGGGTGATAATGCTTGAAAGCAGATTATGTTTATAGTCTCAGGGCTATAAACATATTTTGATGAAAGTGCTTTTGTCACAAATGAACATCACACCTGAAAAGTTTGCTTTTTTCACAAACTATTAAGACATGAACTGCGCATCTTTGGAGAAAGCAAGGTCATGCAACTCAATACAGCTGAAAAATGCACAGACAGCAACAGAGCGAGCAAAGTACCGTATTTATTCGAGTATAACGCGCACTCGTGTATAAAGCGCACCTTAATTGTTTGGTTGAAAATTGGCATATGTATCCAAATAAGAATGTTACCAGTGAAAACACTGAATTGAAACTGGCAATGCTCAAACTGAACGCAACATTTATGTTGCAACGTCGATGTCGTCTTTGATGTTGCAACATTTTGTATTATTACATCATAGAGCCTAAGTAGCTTGGAAACTGCAAACAGGGAAGTTTATCTACAGCGCATTGTATCCATAGATACCACGCTAACACGCCGGTTTTATGAAGCGCTGTTCCATTTGATAGAAGCTCTGGTATACGAAAAGAACTAGGGCCGCATTCTACATCCAGGTCATGCATCGTGCAACGACTCACGGAATTCTAGAAAAGCACAACATCTTGTCGAAGCTACCCAACGTCGTGCAACACAGATACAGCGGGAGTGAAAATTTGGCGCGCTGCCATTTTGTAACGAAGGCTTAAAGTTATTTTTTTTACCAAATTTTTAGTCGCGCAGTGCGAGTGCACGACCGGGATTTTGCAACCTTGCGCTATGCTGAAACAGGCTATACGAAATATACCGCACTTGCGCGTGCTCTTGCGTATGACTTGTTTATTATGCGCACCTGAACTCATGTGCCCTCTGGTGTAAAGACATAAAAATAAAAAAAACTCGTTTATAACGCGCACCGAACTTTGCGTAGGTGTTTTTGGTATAAAATTTTGCGCGTTATACTCGAATAAATACGGTAAGCACATCAGAAGCAAGTGAGCATTTCATTTGAAAACGTTCACACAAATATATGAAAGCATGCAACATAATAATGACAAAGTTATACAACAAACAACAGAAACGTGATTGAATAGAGTTCTGGTCTTTTTCTAAGGATCTGGACTTTGTCCTACTTGCTAGCACCCACCCCAAGCCTTATTCTCTTGTTAAGAAAAAAATGTTATGTGACACCACCTGAGGCGTGAGGTCACTGAACTCACGTTTTTATCTACAGAGGGTAGCGAATTTCAAACACCTGACAAAGTTAACATTTCAATGCAATTTGAAATTACACTACAAATTTGTCTAAGGTGGCATCTCTAAGAAAAATAACTACACAACAACAAATTTCTACACACAAATCTATCAAATTGTGTAATTTACAACTTCCACTCTTCAGCAATGTTTTCATCCTGCAACATGTGTTGAATTAAATGGCGTCTTTCAAAAATTTCTGTGAAAGGCACACTAAGCTGCTAAAACTTCGGATAGGGTGCAAGAAGTCTGCTTATTTGACGAAGCCTTGCAACTTGGCTCTTTCCAAGATAGGTAATTTCCTTTATCCAATGTTCCCAGTGAGGAAACAACCCATTTTTCCTCTCAGCCTGGTGAATTTCAAACACTCGTTAAAAATTAATGCCTGCTTCAATTGAAACAGCAAGAAGATGTTTATTAGCCAAGCGCAAAGCTGTGTCATTTCTGAGAAGAAAAACCTTTGCTTCTTCAAGAGCTGCGTCTCCTTTCAAAATTTGAAGCGAATCAACTCGCTCATCATTGTTATCGAGGTGGCCCATTAAATATACATGCAAGTCTCTTCCTGATAGTTGTAAATTCTGCTTTGGTGCTTTCTTAACTAGATCAGGAAAAGCAATTCCTGGCCTTTGAGGTTTTATAAGATTGAAAACGTCTTGGCTCTCAATTCTCTTGGTATACACAATCATTTCACTGAAGTACGCTAACCATTGCAAACATGCTTTCTTGCGGTTATCATTCTCCTGTGATGTTGAAGAGGTGCCTCGTTTTCTGCTGGGGGTAGAAGTAACTTTCATTTGTTCATTGACAGCATTTGATGAACTTTGATCAGTTTCTGGGCTGCCAAGCTGTAGCGACTCTGTCGAGCTTTGAAGCACACTGCTTGAGTCAGACGTTAGATCATAAAAACTTTCTGCTAGGGGTGACGAACTTTTCATTTGTTCATTAACAGCATTTGATAAATTTTGATCAGTTCCTGGGCTACCAAGGTGTTGTGGCTCCGGCGAGCTTTGTAAGACACTGCTTGAGTCAGACGTTTTGTCATTTTCCTCAAAATCAGTTGATTCTGATAAACTTAAATCATTACTTTCATTGCCTGTAGCTGCCATCTTTTTCAAGCACACTCTGTGGCTGAACGTTCAGAACTGCTTGTGTGGCAATACATTCTTTGCTTTGGAAGTTTCTACCACATCACAAAGCAGCACAAAAAAAGTTCTATTCAAGTTCGCAAACAAGTGAGTCAAACGTGAAGCAAGCCGAAACCGAAACGACGTTTGCCCTTTCAGACGCGACCGATGGCGTGTCACAACCACAAATCAAAGCTCAACAGCAGGTGTGTGCTACACAAATGCAGTCATACGTGACGCACGCACCTGCTGTTGAATTCTGAACGCTTGAAATAGCTCTCTTTGCCAATGACGACAAGAGAATAATTCAACCTGACAAAATTAATACCTTAGCTCATGGATACAGGACAGGCTAACATGGGAAACCAACAAGGGAACCGACAGGGTGATAAGGGAACCAACAAAGGAACCGACAGGGGAGACCTGACAAAGTGACAGGGGAGACGATAGGGTACGAACAGAGGGGCTTCGACAGAGACAGGGGGAAACTGGCAAAGACCCCACAAAAC
>Ga0210059_1010703_pt1 | contig 14125 bp, 11 predicted proteins | sample Ectturendosymbi2_FD_188042 | JGI IMG/M metagenome (GOLD analysis project Ga0210059, IMG submission 188042) | Ecteinascidia turbinata endosymbiont from Florida, USA - Sample 2 (SPAdes) (version 2) | ecosystem: Host-associated > Tunicates > Ascidians > Unclassified | place: Key West, Florida... | reverse complement strand
AACAATAGTGTTAAGAATGTGTCTGTAACCCTATGGTTCTGTCTTCAATGCAGTTGCAAAAAGTGTCTGTAACCCTGTGATTTCGCCGGCTTCAATGTCTTGTACTACGTTCTGTATTGTCTGTTTTTATCAACCTGCGTTCTGCAGAGTGTGTGTGTTCATACTATGGACTTCGTGTCTGCTCACAAACAAATAAATAAAATAAAATATATTGCAACTTTTTCCTTTTTTGCATGCAACTTTTATCAAGTAGGCTTATTAAATTGCGGAAAATGTAAAAGTGTGATTCAAAAAACATGCTTGAGAACTATTTCAATATAGTTCTGTTCTCTCTGATAACTGATTCGAACTGAATAATGACCTAAAAGCTATTGTAGAAATGACCTGGTCAAACAAATATCAGTCCAGGACTGCAGGCCAAATTGTTAAATTGCCAAGCAACTTCATGCACTGTGGAGCGAAGTTTTAAGATGCTATGCAAACTTTTGGCAAAAGATCACTATTTCTCCCCAGATAATGTTTGGAAGAGTAAATCACTGTTGTTTAAAATGCTTGTGAATAAAATAAATGCAACTTTTTACTGCAACTTTTGTTAAAAATAAATGCATATTTCTCACGATTTTATTACAACAAAAACTTGCCCAAGTTATGAGTTTTTAGTTGTTTTCGGACAGGTGCGGGTTTGAGACCGAAAAAGTGTGAGGCGGGGTGGGCGCGGCTTGGGAAGGTCTGCGGTATGGGCCAGGTGCGGGTTAGAAGTGTGCGGGGCGGGCAAAATTTCTCAAACTTCTGCGGGGCGGGTTTGAATTTTGCCGGTGCGGGGTGGGTGCGGGCAAAACATTTCAACCCGCACAGGACTCTAATACCTAGTAATGCTACTCATATGCGACTTGTGTAAATCTGAGTAAAGCAGATGCAAAATTTTCCAGTAAGTAACGAGTAGAGAGGTAAGCTAACGTGTTGTACGTGGCTTGGCCTTGCATTCACTGGATTCAGATACCTGACTGACTTTCAGGAAACCAATAAGTGTAAATACAGTTGTTTCGTTACAGTATCAAATGTTCTTCAAGTAAAATACTGCTGTTTGACTGACCAATAAATAGCGTCTACAAACAAACGTTTCTTGCTAAAAATGACTTATTGGCACGCACATGTCGCTAAACACATGAACATGGTGGAGGGCCCTCTTTGGTGGGGGCCCCGGGCCCCTTGGGCCTCACCTAAATCCTGCCCTGCATCTATTCATCCTTTGTCACAAGGGATTTTTTCACAATAGAATTTGTTCACTTACAGAATTATTTGGGCTAGTCTATCAATGAAATTCCTTAATAATTTTTCAGATTAAGATACATCACAAGAGCAGTGTGTTTTGTTTGAAATCACTTCAAAAAGTTATACTTGGTTAACAAAAATTCTTTTTGCTACTTCAGTTTAGAACTAATGGTCATGACTAAGAGATAAAATAACAGTTCATCGTGTTTATAACTTGTTTTGAGATATTGTATCGGAAAAATCATGTTTAATTAAAGTAATTTTTGGTGCTAACATTTTAAGTGAAATACTCAAAACGAGCCACTGATTTTTTGTGATCTAAATAGAACTTAACAAGACCCTTCAAACGATGTATGACACATGTGGATTGGTTGGGTAATACAAAAGTTATAAGCAATCAAAAATGGTGTTTCGCATGAGTGAACACAAGGGGTCCTGTAGTTTACCCATAGGTTACACATAGAAACCCATGTCCAATGAACTTGTACTTCCTAAATTGGGTGAAACATGCCTTATGCTACAATATATCCAAACCACAAGGTCTAAAAGCTAGTATTAGTCAAGTTATGGATCTATGAAATCAGACCACCAAAATTTTCATGAGTTTTCCGCTTCAGTGATCACAAAAAGTGGCCGCCTTTAAACACTCATAACTTCGGTTCCACTTGGCTGATTTTGAAGAAATTGGTATATTTGGGAATCGGGAAAAGTTCTACAAGCATACCAAATTTCATAAAAATCTGAGAGGGTGGGTTGCATGGCCTGGATCAGTTGATGTGAAATGCCCCCAAATTGACTTTTTATGTAGTTTGAAAACATCACAGCAAGTCTTTTGTAATGCAATTTGAGTGTATCATTGAATGTGAATATTTGTGGTGACTATGCTGCTGAACACGAAAATCACTTTAATTGTAACAAAACAATTGGTGTTCTTTTTTGCCCAAAAAAGTATAAACAATCTGCCCCATCAAATGTTTTTCTAAATGTTGTACGTCTACAATTTTTAGAGTAAGTGAAATTTCTTGGTGTGTGGATAAATGCATCATTGAAGGATGATGATGACATTCAGAGACAAGTGAAATCACTATTATAGTGACTATACTGTGCAGCAAACAAACTCACGGGCACTTTTGATCAGTGCTCTTCTGCAGTAAAAAACACTTTATTTCGGGCCTATTGCATGCCAATATATGCTTGCCAATTGTGGAGCAAATACAAGCAGACCAGTATGAAGTGCTTACGTGCTGCATATAACAATGCCTATGGAATTATGCATTACATAGCCTACCCAGAAATGTTAGTGTTCGCCCACACTAGGTTAGCAATTATGTCAAGGCCTTTGATGCTGTGCTAAGAAACAACTTGTATCGATTTTTTATACGATGTACATCTTCATCCAACTTTTTTATTTGATTGCTTGAAATGTCTGATACTTTTTACAAATCTTCATTTTTCCTCAATTATTCAACACTCCTGTATGGAGACCAAATGCAGTAGTTGTCTGTGAATTGTTTCGGAGTTTGGGTCTCATTAGTATTGCTTTTGTGCAGTAAAAATATGTGGACACTGTGTACACACCAAGCGTAAAAAAGTAAGAAGTGCTGGGAAAATGTTTTGCTCCTCTGAAGGTTGGACACGTACTAACACCGATTGTGTAATGCCCTACTGTATGGTTATCTATTTTCTGTGCTTTTGCAAATGACGATACAGCTGTGGTGAGGATAAACTGCTTTGCTCCTCCCAATGTTGGTCATGTGTAAACACCGTTTCTGTAATGTGCGCTGATGTATAGCTAACCACTTTTTGTGCTCTTGTGTCTGTGATATGGACCATGAGTCCGCAATAAAATATCATTATTATATTATTATTATAATGTATTTGTACTTATGCAACATGCATACTGTGTCTAATGATACGTCATTCAAATTGGTAACATTTGCAAGCCAAATATGTAAATGTTGACGCTCCTCATCATTCAAATTGCTAACTGAAACTAAACTAGTCTTCTGATTTGAGTATGCGTGTTTATGACTATCACCGCTTTGCACAACACCCATGGAGCACTTGTTCATCTTTAGTAACACCTGTTGAGAGAAAAAATGTTGTTAATTGTTATCAGCATTTTGCTAAGAGGAAGATTAGTTCATCACAAGGGTTCTGTTTACAGAACTATGCTTATATTTTTGGTCTAATAAAATTTCTGTCACATTCATGTTGTTGTGATCGGAAATCCTGAGCGGCATGCGCAAAGCTTCACACTGTAGCAGCTAGCAACAATAGAGTTCATGCACCACAATCACTCTTATTATTGCTTGCTCGCGCCACGCATATTGTTTTGTTCTTTGCGCACATCCCGTTCGTGGTGAATCAGACAATCAACGCAACACCACCGGAGAGGTTGCAACAATGTCAATGCAAATTGGAATTACCTGGGTCAGCTCTATGCATATCATGATAAAGTAAGACTTGACTGTTTTGGTCATTAAAGAAAGTTGTTTCAATTTAGTAAAAATTCCTTTTGTTCATCGTGACTATATTCTACATTGCAATTTTTCAGTATGTATTTACAGTTACACATCTAACGAAACTTTACCCTTGCATTTGAAAATATAAATACATTACACACAGATATCAAGTGCAGCATATATTTATATTCACTGCCAGCACAAAATGATATGTTAATAGCATGTGGTCAAATTTTTTCTGCAGGAAATAGTGTTTTTTTATAAAGAAAACTTTGTTGGTCATTTTTTATAACAGTTATCAGTAAGCCATTAATTTTTTTTATTATTTGAAATCTTCTCATCCATAGCTCTCAGGTGATATATCACTTGTGATGATAGGTGGCGTCAAACAAAATTTTTTACAATCAAAATTATTGTTACGCATGAGTGAACACACAGGGTATTAATATTTAACCAAAGGTTAAAGGTCAGAATAGAGGTCCAATGAAGTTGGTCTTTTGAGATTTAGCTTAGTATGTTACAAACTGCATCATATCAAAATTTGGTACCATAGAAGTGTATAAAAGCACAGTTACAGTGTGTTTAAATAAAACATGGAACAAAATTATAAATTTTCTGCTTGAGCAATCACAAAAAGAGCAATTTTAAACGACCATAACTTTAGCTATGGTTGGTTAATTTAAATAATATGTAGGTTTATGTAATCAGGATGAAAAGCTCTTTAATCTTGTTAAGTTTCATCAAAATCCAAGTGGGTGGGTTAAATTGCCTGGATCAGCTGAGATGGAATGACCCTTCCTTACCAGGTGCATGGTGAGCAGAAGTGCTATAGGGAACACATCCAGACCACAAAAACAAACCGAGTCAAATGAAACCAGACATTGTACAAACTCAGTCGTGGCGCTACAAGACCACTGTAGTTATAAAGTGCCATCAGCAAAACACCATATAAAAAAACACTGAATGGGAGCCCTACTTTGCACTTTAGTTGTCACAGAAGGTTAGGCCTACTTCACATTTGTTTTTGTTTGTAGAGTTCTTAAATGTTATGTTTTTGATTTTTGCTGTTTGTTGCTACCAACTCGACAACATTACTGCGGTCAATACAAGTCTGAAATCATTGATTGATAACACTTCTGTAGCCACCTGTTGCTTACTGATGGTATTCTGGTCTCATCGAGTATACTTTTCTTCAAGAGTGGTAAGATGGTTTGTTCAGTTTCATTCAATTAAAAGCTTGATTATTCAAGCCTAACTAATTCAGAGATATGAATTTACATACTGCTTACATTTCTTTTGCACTGGAAAGAGTTTTAATCATTATGAAGTCAGTATAATTCTGCATCATAAATGCCTTAACAATATGTCCATGCACTATGACTATACTGATTGGTTGGCAATCAGTATTTTTTACAAAGACTAACCAAGCAACAAAATTGCAAAATTGAAAAACAAAAGCATGCTGCTAGCATTTCTTTTGAACGGGAAACAGTTTAAATTATGGTCCATGGGTGATTGTATTCTTGATGATATGCGTGGATAAACATCAGGGTTGTTGTAATGAAAACGACCAAAAAAAACCACCTGTTCTTTAAAAAAAAGCTTTATTTTTCATTTGAAAGAATGTGGTAAAGAAGTAAAGAACAAAATAAGCAGGATGCTTGTAGAGTTAACTTCATTTTTTTCAAAATCAAACAAAAGGAGCAGCAACAAAATTTGAAGGACTTGACGTACAGAGAAGAATAAATCGAACAGTTTGTAAAAGTTTGTAATGGTTATCTTTTTGAGCTCTGCACAATCAATATACTTTAACCAATTTTTCTGCCTTATGTGCATCTGTAAACTTTTTCTGATTTTGGACCATACGAAATCATACGTTGAAAAAAACACTCTAGATCAGGGTCATCAATGTAGTACCCACAGGCAGTAGGTTGCCCATAAGCAATGAGCATAGGCGTAAGCAGGGGGCCAAGAAGGCACGATCCCCAGATTTCTAGCATTTGTTGTTGTTTTGTGCTTTGAGAAGCGTTGTCACAAACAGAAAGACTGTTGCTTGCTGAAAGTCAAAATATTTGGCCCAAAAAAAATTTCAGGCTGGTTATGTTACTGCCCGCAGGCCTTCAAAATTACATTAGCATGGTCAGTGTCTACACATTGCTGAATATCTTAATTGTTAATACTAAAATAATTAAAGGTAAATTGAGCAATATTTTTATTTCAGAAGTGTGTATCAAACTAGTAGCTCTTTGCATTAACACTTTGAGAACCGGCGTACGATATATTCGTACTTGAATTTCGGCCTAAAAAACAGCAGTTTTCGGTACGATATATTCGTACTTCGATTTCGGCCTAAAAACAACAATTTCTTTAAAATTCAAAATCTAACTAGTCTTTCTTATTGTGAATGTTTTGTGATTGCAACTGTTGTTCCATGTTATTATGTTGTACTGATTTTTCATTTGAAAGTTTGAGGTGTTATTTTCTTATGTGTTCTTTTTTCTTGTTTTATTTGTACTAGCTTGTTGTTTGGCAGTAAGGCATTCTTTGTGACATATTATTTTCTATAGTGGTACTCATTGCTATGGCAGTATTAAAATGCTGTTGTATTACACCATTTTTGATTGAATGAAGATCAAGTTGTAGTGATACATATTAAATTTTTTTAGCTTCAAGATTCATTATTCCAGTATTCTTAATTTCTGATTATTCTTAGAGCCTGTGTTGTTGTGGTTATCATTCAGCACTTGCTAAGCTGTTGTAAAATAATGTTTGACTATCTCAACCTGTGCAGCAATGGATTTTTCATGTTTTTTTTTCGTTTTGGAGTGAAAACATATAAATGCCAAGAAGTAGTCATAAAATAAAAATGTCTCGTTAGTCAGAAACAAGATGTCCTGTTAGTCACAATAACATGCTCTGCAAATATCTCCATTGCCAAACTGTAACTAGCAAATATTGAAAACTAATTCATGGATTAAAATCCTTGATGAATTGTCCACACAATAGTACCAAATCAAAAATACCTATGTAGTCAATGAGCAGACTTTGATATTTGCATTTGTTTTTCTTATTTGATTTGGTAGTTTAGTTCCCTGTCCCATTAGTCACAAACAAATAGTCAATTCACCAAAAAATTCAAAGACGGATGAATTTTTCCAAACATGCAAAGAGTAATTATGAGTCATCAATAATAAATGCTACTAGTTTTAGTTTTCTTCTTTATTTCATCTTTTTTATAGAAATGAAAAAGTAGTCAAAATGTCCTGTTAGTCACATTTGGAATTGCCCTTTATACAATGTCACAAGTAAAGTCGTAACATCACCTCCATATGGGAGAGATTGTGGAGTGTGGACCTCTTCCACAGACTGTGCCGATGCACAGTTTTTACCTTGACCAGTCAGACAGCAACTTAGTGCATGAACTTATGCCTGGCTTTTGTGGTCAGTGTTGAGCCTATGTTCATGAAAAATAGGGACTGCTGATGGTGAATCAGATGTTTGCAGCATTGCAGCTGCAAACATCTGGCATTAGTTGCTGATACTGTTCCTGGTATTTTCTCTCCATTCCTGTGCTTCCATATGTGGTGACTGTACCATCTTTTGCTCCTGTCAGCTTTGCAGCGTTGCTCCAACTACAACAATATAAGTTACAGTAATGGTTTAATAGTATGTTTATAAGCAAACTGTTAGAAAAACTTGTATTCTTAAACTGTTAATGTGTAAGAAAAACCTAGTGTGGTTGTAGATTAAAATGCATAACACCCAAGTACTTGTTCAATACATTTTTAGCTAAATGGCTGTATACAACCAACACACACTTCATGCCAACTTTTACTTGAAGAATAAAATTTTACCATTAAACCCAGGTTAAATTGCTGGAAACTTGTTTTTTTTTATTAAATGGATCAGTGATGGCCTTAATTTTGAAAGTTGATTTTTATTTAACTCTGCTGTGATTTGTATCGTGAGTGAAGCACATGCTTACAGATATTACAGAGCAGTTCCTAGTTGGCTGCATCACCATACTTTTTAATTTAACACTAACCCTTGGACATATGATGTGGTTTGACTCAGTGCTTGACCTGGTGCGAGTCATTCTATGTTGTAAGCTTTTAACCTTGCTTTTATTGAAAAATGTCAGTATTTACTTGTTTCATAAGTTCGTGCAATGTACAAGCTGCATTTGTCATAGCTCAGGAGAATCTCAATCATGAAAAAGAAAATAAAAAAGAATTTATCTCAAAAATTTCAATTTCAGTTCTCTGTTGAAGGTGGCAATGATCTATAAAACAATGTTTCACATGAGCATGTCAGTTGAAGTTCCATCTGCTGTGTAGTGTGAAACACAATGGGTATGTCATGTCACAGTCTTCAGAAAATTTGAAGGTGTTTCAGTTTTTTCAAGTAAAGTGGAAAGCCCTTAAAATTTTGACCAGTGCATATTGCTGTAATTTTGCATGTTTTGTGCAAAGCCTAAGTGCAATTGATGCTTCACAGGTGTTTTACCTGTTATGAACTTATGCTCCCGCAGCACTTTTATTGCTACTTATGTCTCATTGTTGCCATGCTTGAATAAAAGCTGGGCATGTTTTTTGCTCACATAGAACTCAATATGTAGCTGTGCACGTGCAAGCACTGCTCATCAACTCAGTGTGGCACTGTGACAATTACTGCCTTGAATGTGCCTCAGAAGCTGAATAATGTTGTTTAAAGCTGCAGCATTTTAACCTCTGTCATACATTTTGTTGCATTTCAATTTTGGTGTAACATCAACATGTACTAAATACCTTATGTGTCTTGTAATTATCTGTGATATTTTTGCATGATTTTTAATTTCAGTACCACCCCAAGTTTATTGATAAACTTCGAATACATGTGCGAGGTGGGGTGGGTGGTAATGGAATTCCTTCACTGGGTGGTTGCGGAGGCCACGGAGGAGATGTATACATTGTGGCAAGCAAAAATCCATCCTTGAATTTGAAAACATTCAAAGATTTACATCCAACCAAGAGGTTTGCTGCGGATGCTGGACAGTCAAGCAGGTTAGAAAATTTCCATTGCTTTTGTGATGTTTTATTTTATTTATGCTGGTTAGATTTTTGAATACTGCAAAGTAGTCTGTACTCAATTTCCAAGTCCATGTTAATAATTGTAAGTCACAGTAGCAACGTACTCAAGTGAATCCATCACAGTTTATTTGCACAGGTAGACCGGTGTTGTGTGTTCAAACACATGCTCAGTCTTGCGGGCATAAAATCTTAGCCAGTATGACACTTGCCAGCGAATGTTGACATTGAGGCAATTGTAGAAAAAACACGAAGTGTTATTAAGAACAATATCAGCAAGAGCACAATAATTAAACCTTTTGAAAGATAACCTTTTTAGAACTACTCAAGCAAATCTGCTGCTGCAAAGCAGCCTACGGATCGCGGCGGCTTTGCACTTTTGAACACAAAGGAAACACTGCTGTGAAGCAGTGCCTTGTGACAAGCGATGTGACTAACTCAGGGCTTCTCAAACTTTTTTGTTCTGCGACCCATTTTCAAAAAGTTTTTTCTAGGCGACCCCTAGATGAATAGTCTAGATGTCAATGATACATGCAAACGTCCCATTAGTTAACAAAAACATTTATATTCGGTTTGTCAAGCCGATTTGTTTCGCGACTCCAAAATTATATTTCGCGACCCATTTGGGGTCGCGACCCATAGTTTGAGAAGCCCTAGATTAACTGAACACGATTGGCAGAAATTCTAGAAGCGTTTTACGTATTGTTGCAACCTCTCTGATAACACCTATATATGCGTGGCACGAATTTGTAAGCAATAATAGAGATCGCAGTGGTTGATTTCTAGGGTCATTTAAAGTCGTAAAGGTCATATTTTTTTCTGTGATTCAGAAAGCTATGAAACGAATTTTAAAACATAAAATCGGACCCCTACAAAGTCTATAACAGAGTTAGAAAGTCAGCAAAAGTCATATTTTGCATATTTTCAACTTAAATCAACAAGAAAACCAAAACAAACTAAAATATCAAGTCAAACTGCAATATCACTAGGTCTAAGCCGCAACCTTGAAATTGAACCGATTTGGGCACCAAGCGAATGTTGACAAAGACATAGGTGAACCACGTTATTTGGATAAAATGTAATGCACTGCCTAAAGTGCGTGTTGTTGCTGCCCCATATACATAAACCAATGTCCATGCATGTTCTGAATTTGCTTCAAATCAAACTAGGCTATACTGTATGTTTTGGTCATCGTTTGAGAAGTTTATTTCAGTGGAGCTTCAACAAAACATGGATCTAGGATCTCTTATGCCTATTTTTGTTGATAATGCTTCTTTGCACAGTAGTTGTGTGTTCTAGCTCAGTCATTTATTTGGTTCTGAAAAATAAAATCGTATATTGTTTTGATACATACACTAATCAAACATGACCTTATTGAAAGGTTTTATCAACTCAAAAATACGACTCTCTGAAACAATAATAAAGATTTATGGCAGTTAGCATCAGCACACCTGACAAAGCCACAACAAAAAATGAAGCGTTGCCACACAGAACACTGGCGTGAATAAACTGGTCGTACCGCACGGTCAGGTAATCAGAACATGCATTTCTTGGCCAAAAGCATCTTGCGGAACGAAGGAAAGACCTGGCGATACGGCATTCACCTCCCTTGAAACTTAATACAGCGTATCAATACGTAAGTCGATCTGGAGGGCAGTGGCTTGCATGACGACGCAGTGGCTTGTATGACGACGCAGTGGCTTGTATGACGATGCAGTGGCTTGTATGACAACGCAGTGGCTTGTGTGACGACGCAGTGGCTTGTGTGACGACGCAGTGGCTTGTATGATGTGATGACGCAGTGGAGCACCATCTCGTTCGATCGTCACTCCCCCTCTGTGTTTCGCGACGACAGTCCGTGGAACTGCATCAAAGTTGGAAGACAGTTTATTCAACTTTGGTGCTCTAACAAGCACTTGATCGCCGATCGCCAACTTTGGTAGACGATTCTTGAGCGCGGTGTTTAATACTGGCGTATATCTTCCCCTTGAGTTTGTTTGCCCAGTTTCGGTCGCAAGTCGCCTCATCAAGAAAAGTGTGCTCGCGGCATAAGTCCGATAGTTTCGTTCGCATTTCACGTCCGTACATCAGAAAGAATGGCGTTGGCCTGGTTGAGGAGTGTGGAGTCGACCTGTGAGCTATGAGAAACTTGGTCAGCTCACGCCTCCAATCTTTTCCCTCAGAGTATGTGATGCGAATTGCTTTCATCAACGTACAGTTTTGTCGCTCGTGCTCTCCGTATTGCCAAGGCGCAAGTGGAGTAATCTGTCGATGCTCGACGCTGTTGTCGCATAAGATGTTCTGAAAAGCATCGGAAACAAGCTGGGAGCCGTTATCGCTCTGCAGAAATACGGCAAACTCAGTCGGCCGAAAATTCCCTCTAGTACCCTGGCCATCGTGGCGCTAGTCACCGTTTTCATGATAACAGCTTCAATATATCGGGAATAATAGTCAACGATTACAAAAATATTTTCCCCCGTGTGTAGAGGTCCTAGAATGCCTATGACACAATCTTGCCAAGGACCAGAAGGTGTTGAAGTCCTTGTAATATTAATTTGATCTGGTAGTTTTTACAAGCAGCGTTGTTACCATGAGGAAATCAGCGAGAAAAAAACAATCAGAGGTTCAGACGATCCAGAGAACAGTTACTGTACTAACAGAAGCGTAACTCAAGATAACGATGATATAAACAATTTCTGGAAAGGCAGTCGCTGGTTTTGCCATCAATGCCTGGGAACCTTTTGTTATTTCTTACGACCAGAATCAAGAAACTGGCTGTTTGGAAAACTGCATTTGTGTCCGGGCAATTAAACACAAACCAGTCCCAATTGACCAAGTGTTTTGCACTCGTTGCATGATGTGCCTGTTGCAATCTTGACGATTCCAGATAACAGCGCTGCTCGGACAAACCATGCAGAGCGCAAAACACATACAGTAGTCGATTCTCATGTGCTCTTTCAAACACGCACACACTGGCATTAACACAAACGCAAAGATGTGTTTAAAAGCCCTTTGTTCAAAGATTTAGTATGACGTCTAGCATGAACTTCACATTTGACTTTTTTAAAACAGCTGAATACTCCTGATTTCGTATCTTTTGCAGTCAATTGGCAGTGATGAATCGCAAAGTAAAGCACAATTTAACCTGCAAAGCTTAGGAGATAATAGAACTGATGGTTACCGTGCTGAAAACATAGATTGTTTCCACAGATGAAAACTTCAAGAAAAGTCCACATTTGTTTACAATGATTTTAAATCCTTCTGATAATGTACTGCTGTGCAAAGCAATACTAGTTCGCTACCAATTATAACTTTCATGTTATTCTACTGTTTGCAAACGTAATTTTTCCTAGTCAACTTCGCCAGTCTAGTAAACCTTGCTAGGAAGCCCAATGGTTTCTAAAAAAAATTCCTACTTTACAATGGCATGCCGTGCATTTCACGCTTAACTCTGCAATGGTATCATATCTTAATCATACTCCCTGCTAAGTGCTAACAGCAGGACTACACAGCTACAAAAGCTATGGATAATATATACCTACTCATTACAGCTCAGTTCTTTTTAGAACGCTACACTACTACAGACCCGGTTTGATCATTCCAACTAGAAAGTAGGATGTTGTGGTAGTTAACGTTTTCCTTACTCCTTATAAACGTTTTCCATACTCCTTACAACAGTGGTTCTCAACCATTTCGCTGAAGGAGCCAAATCCAGACCTACGATTATGTTGGAGAGCCGCACATATTGCACTAACGAAGTCTGTTACACAAAATGTTAGAGGTGTTACTGAAAGGCACTGCCTATCAAAAGGAATCCTTTCCCAGCAAATAATCGGACACTTAAGCCAGTGGTTCCCAACCAGGGTTCCATTTACAACACCCAGTGGTGTCGCGAGCTGATACGTTTTTCAATATGTCATTGAAAAGATATTTTCAAAATGTCGCCAAAACCAAATTGCTATGGGTTCGCCACTAGGTGCCGCAAATTATATTTTTCTTGTGTAGGGTGCCGCAGGGATGAAAAGGTTGGGAACCACTGCATTATGGTCTGACTGAGTATATATTTCACCTATCAAGTAGGCATCATCGGTTCCTATTCAAACAGAATCTGTTACAGAAAGATTGCTAAAAGCCGCACAAATGATGCTTTGGAGCTGCACGGGGCTCTTAGAACAGTGTTTGCGAACCATTTTTTATCAAGTAACACCACGCCCGCCAGCTACGATGTATGTCACAGCCTTAGCGATTATATTAAGCCAAAGAAACATCAAAGGCTTGCAGATCCATTGTTGCAGTCTGGTGTCGTAACTCATAACAATAGCTTTTAGTGTTGTTATGAAGAGCACACGTAAGTCTGTTTGGCAAAACGTTAGTATTATAGTGGACACATTAGTGCTCTAGGCAAGGACCTGGACCCGGAGCTACTTCTCAAATGGCCACAACTCCAGCTCCGGTCCTTAGTTTATAAACTGAGCTCCGATTCCTTCTGATTTTTAAGTTGAGCTCCGGCTCCAGGCAAAATGCCCGGCTCCGTAGCCCTGGATTATTTTCACATAAATTCTGAACGTAATATTCGCGTCGAAATAAAATATTGCTCAGTTCAGCTTTTTAATTGCTTGGTTCAGGTATTTAATAATTTCTTTAAATGAAACTCTTTAAATTTACTACCTTGTGTTTGTTTTATCAAGCTTGGGGGGGCGAAAACGATGTGTCCAGAGTGAAAAGGGGGCGATGGAATAAAAAAGTTTGAGAAACACTGTTCTAGTGGCTTATGATCACTTTCTAGCTCAAATTGCATTCCAAACAAGTAAACATTAAACCTTTCGACTGCCCACACAATGGCAAGTACTTCTTTCTCGGTTTGACTGTATCTGCGTTCAACATCAGACAAACTCTAGATGCATATGCAATTACATGCAAAATACCATTTTGACATTGAGTCAAAACTGCACCGAGTCCAGTCGGCGATGCATCCGTGACAACTTGTGTCTGGCAGTCATTCCTGAAATAAGCAAGTACGTCTGGCGTAGTCCTCAGCGACTTAAGTATGTCGGAAGCACACTGTTGCTTTTTCCCCCAAACAAAGTCAACGTATTTTCTGGTCAGATTTTGAATTGGTCTAGCAATTGATGCCAAATCAGGTATGAATTTCGAAGAATACTGCACAAGACCCATGAACGACCTAGCTTCATTACCAGTCTTTGGCGATTCACAATCTTGAATAGCTGCAATTTTCTCTTCACTGGGCTCAATCCCACGTCTGCTCAGATCATGCCCAAAAAAGGTGAGCTTAGGCAATCGAAATTTGCATTTCTTTTCGTT
>Ga0210059_1010702_pt1 | contig 14127 bp, 8 predicted proteins | sample Ectturendosymbi2_FD_188042 | JGI IMG/M metagenome (GOLD analysis project Ga0210059, IMG submission 188042) | Ecteinascidia turbinata endosymbiont from Florida, USA - Sample 2 (SPAdes) (version 2) | ecosystem: Host-associated > Tunicates > Ascidians > Unclassified | place: Key West, Florida... | reverse complement strand
GGCGACTTGTACGATTATGTCTTGAACAACCTTCCCAACTACGCCGCTCCCCTGTTTATCAGGTTGGATTTGTCTTTTATTACTGATCGGCTTGACACGTTTTGGCGTTTTGTTTCGTTGCTTCGTTTATCGGCTTTGTAAACCCGCCTTTATTGTTTAAGAACTACGGCAACATTGCTCCAAAGGTTAAATGTGAGCATGTAAAATGCAAATGTTCGCGTTTCTGACATTTAAGCATCAGAGCTTAGTATTTTGTCGCACAACTGTTGTTTGCTGCGATCACTCTGAGTGATGTGACAAAAGTCAAACATATGCCACAAATGAATTGGTTTAAATGAGGTAACCAACTAAGTTATCACGGGTTTCATCGGCAAAGCATTCATTTGAGGTTGTCCATAAATAACCTAGATTTTTTTGAGCAAGAGGTTGAGTTCTGTGACAATTTGTTACGAGGAGGGAAGGAAGGTATTGTCACGTCACAAGGTTGTTCAAGTTTCTTCAACCACACCATGTTTAGATGGTAATACTGCACAGCTTATCCATGCGAAGCAACTTGCTTGCATTTAGCATCTGCGCCCACTGACCTGGGGATTTTTGTGATGGCTTGTTGCTACATAGGATTTAGTTAGTATTTGACCTGCACCCGATGTTGTCCCAATGAACTGCATTAGATAGACCTAACAGCAACATCGTGTAAAACAAATGGTTTCTACAGCGTTTTCAAAGGTGGTTTGCGTATATTTTATGTTAGCACAATTCTCTGGTAATTGCACATCAAAGTCTCGTACGATAACGCTGTCATTAATTGGCGTTACAGTCATTTCAACCAGCAAAGTTTAGGCAAATCTAATCGGAACTTGACAATGTGCCCCCACCGCAATGTGACAAGGGGGGGAAGAAAGTTGTACTGAAACGATGTGACCCTCCATTGTGGAGGGACTTGTTGATATGATACTTTGCTAATATGAGATTCAATCAATTCTTTCATTCCTAAACTGACTGCGCTGCTATTCCACCAGGATAACGGAAACCATGGACGTTACCGGCACGATGAAAATAAGGAAGTCTCGAGTTCAGGAGGAAGGCTACGACAGGCGGAAGTGCGGCGACGACCCGCTGTACTTCTGCGATCGCCACCGCAAAGCCTACGTGCCGCTTACGTCAGACATTGTGCGCAGAATCGAAAGCGGAACGATCAAGTTGTGATCTTTTTTGCAATGTCCAGAAATTTTGATCAAGTTGAATTCGTTCGCGGCTGTCTGATCTGTCTCACCTCTCCTGCGCTAACGACGTGCTTGTGCCGGTTCCAACTCTGCGCTGCCCCGCTGAGGCGTACAACGCTACGAAGTGATCGTTATCGTTCGGTGTTTTTTTATGCACGCACAACCAGGGGCATGCCGAGGTTAGATGGCGCCCGGGGCAAGAAACAAGTTTGCCGTCGCCATGTTCGAGCCTAAGGCCTTTAGGTAGTAAATGTACTGTATTGAAGAAAGTACTTGCGATATTGTTGGGACTTTTCGGCGCCCGGGTACTGTGTCCCCCTCAATACGCCCTTGCACACAGCAGAACAATTTGTAAACAGTGAAATATCTGCGAAACCCGAACAACGCACACCATATGCTGGTTTGCCAGGCTGAGTGTCATTGCTTTTTGGAAGATTTGTACCGAATAAGGTTGTGCGAAAAATAGATTGTTGTAGAATTCGTGCCATATGGTTTATCAATTTTGTAACGGTGAGTTTTAGAAGCTGCCCAGCGTTTCTTCAGCTGGTTTCGCCTGCACTGAAAGGTTAATGTAAGGCATTCCGATGGTCACTTAGAAGAAACTGGTTATTTCATGGAAATGAGCCATTCCATTTGAGTCTACAGCAAAGTCCACTTTCTGTGGAAAGTAGTAGGAAAAAATTTATCGGTGAGTAAAAGGATATGTTTTAAGTCTCTGGAAATGAAATAATCAAAACAATTATTGTAAATTTGAAATTCGAGGATAAATTCCACGCATTCTACAGCTTTCAGACATCATACTGCTTATCTTTGCCCATTATTTTCCAAATGTAACCCGACATGTTTTCATGGGCTCGAAGAAAATTTATAGTTTGGTTTCACTTTGGCTTGAAATTACACTCTTCCTCACCCTTTTCCTGTTCAAGATTTTTTTTGAACGGTGTTGCTTAATGACGTTGATTTTTCTTGTCATGTTGTGGCTGAAAAAGTTATTTCATTTCGCGCTCTTGGCCTTATACGTATGTTTCATTATCGCCAGCGTAAAAGATTAAAAATTCACCTCTTACGTTACAAGTAGTCGTGCAAACCATTTTTCTTTTCAATTTTATTGTTTATGACGCAAGCACGATTTTTACCAGATTGCTCCAAAATTCGTTTTATATACAAGAAACAGTTCACGTGAATGACCAAACCACAGTACTTCGAACCAAGTATAAGAGTTTTCGCCATAAACATAACGCTTGTGTCGATTTGAGTGATTGGAGAACTAGTTTTGTGTGTAGTTTCATTTTACTTTTTTGTCGCTCGTGACGACGCCGGTTAGCAGGTTGGTTACTGCTTGATGGATTCTATTATTCTCATTGGGAATATAATGATTCTCGTAATGGTTCAATTTTTGTTAGCAAAAATATGTAACCCAACCGGGGACACCGGAGACTGGGGGCATTGCCCCCCTGACCTTTCAAAAGGGGGGCAACGAGGGCGGAGGTGCTCTTCCATAACAGTATCATAGGCTATTTCATCGTTTATCACGATCGACTAGAAACAAATGTATTGGAGCCATTCGCGCACCCACAAAATTCAGAATGGTTTTCTATAATTTCTGTTGATATTTTTGAGGTCAGCGTTGTTGGTGAACTGAGACAAGCATGTTGGTAACAATTTTTTGTTGTTTATAAGTTTCCATTGCACTAAACTCTTTTACTTGGACCCAACCACTGCAGAAATGTGTTTCAAAATCGAATATTGACTCTTTTTGTGTCGTAAGTTGGTCCAGTTACGTCTTTTTTATTGTTTCTTTGCAGTAAGTCAGAACCTCGACAAACTTTATTTAATGTTTACTTTTACGTTGTATCCGTAATGGGAATCGTACTTTAGTTCCTCAGTATCAAGGTGTGTTTACAAACGCTTCGACTGAAAACTTTTAGCTGCCGTGTATTGTGTTAACTGCCATCTATTGCTGCACAGGAATTTGCTCATACGTGCAAATAAACCTGCTTGCCAGTTGCAGTGTTTTACCGCACGATGTTTGTGCTGCGTCATGAAACTATGATGTAATTACACGCTTCGTCTTGATCCCTGCGTTTATTCGTCTTTTGCGACAAGTGAGCATCTGCCAGGAGTTTCTCAAACTCGACTTGCTTCTCAAATAAATGTTGGTTGCTGTGGAGTACTCAATGCTTGCTACTTGAGTGGATTGATCCGAATAACAAATCGCCTGAAGAGAAACGAGTAAATGGCGCTGTCTTAAATGCGATATTGCTATCGAAAGATTTTTGTCCTTTATAATCTTGTTACCCGTGACATGATCTCGTCATAATTTTCTGAAACCGCTTTTTTATCATGTGGAAAAGCCCATTTCTCCTTACCTGTTGATCACCACGCTATATTGTGTCCTTAAAAATGTGCTTTTATCATCAGTGGACTTTAATCGTGATTGGGTCGTATTGTTGACTTTCGCTTTTCTTCGACTCAGGATTGAGAGTGTTCTTTGCGAAACGCTATTTACGTTCTTTCATGCCTCAGGCTTGGAGAGTATTTTTTGGCCCGGGTGTGCTTTTGTAACTTGGAAGCTGCTGTAAATAGATCCTGTGACGCAGGACATAAATCTGCAAATTGCTGACAGATTGTTGTTGGTGTTAAATTACTATCATTCACAATTCTTGTTGCTGCTTTTTCTGTGATGTATTATATTTCGGTCAAAACATTCTGCGACTAAATATATAGGCTGCATTTGGTGAAATGCTGATATGAAGGTGAAATGCCGTCGGTAATATACTATGCTGACCAAAAAGATATTCAGTTTTCTTCTGAAAACCACTTTTTATTGCCCGAAGCAACCGCTGATCTTCAGCCGAAAGGTGATGCGGAAGGCTTGTTTTGGTTAAATTATATTTACATTAATCTCTTTCTTAAATTCTCATACGATTTAAAGTGGGTTAAATTTGCGCTTGCAGGTAAAAAGTAGAAACGAGATTCACTAGTGAACTTTTCTTTGCAGTCGATTTCATAAAACAACTTTCTCGCATATGTTTAGACCATATGTTCTCAACCCTTTTTGGCCCATGGACAATCTTTTTAAAAAATATTCGATGGACAACTTTGCTATGTTGACACCTCATGAACAACTAGTCGAAACTGTATTGCACATAGGTCAGTGGGCATGATCAATCTTAGTCCTAAAATAATCAAGGATTTGTGGAAACCACTAGAAATTCCAGGTGCATCCAGTGACAGATTTACGCATAGGCCATGGCCTAGGGTCCCGCACTTTTGGGGGCTCTGCGAAACTCTTTCCTATGACGACTCAATATTAACTAAAGATGTGCGAAACTTCGCGGAGGCGTAACTTCACAATTTACCTTGAAACGAGCGGAAATGCAAATTTCTACTCTAGACTCTTATCAGCATAATAACAACATGACAATATTGTGCATCTGGGCGTGAGAGAGATACAGGCCGTCTGTACGAAAGCGGTTAGAAAAAAAGAATGAAAAAGAAAAAAACGATACTTCAGTACAATTTTTCACTGACAAAAAGACCGCCAGACACTACAAAACACCGATGGAAAGCAATATTGTCAGTATTGGATTCGATGTTTGATTGTTTTTAACTGGATTTCCCGCAAACAGAGACTGCTTGTTGAAGCGCTATATCAGTGGCCTCAAAACTTTTTCTTGTTTGACGGCCAGATAGCTATTACACAACAATCCGAGGGCCGGGCATCTTACGTAATGTGAATTGTTTCGGGATTTGTTACATTTTTCCAAATCAAGAAATTCTTCGTAAATATATGGTTTTTCATTACTGACAAACACTTTTCGCGGGCAGGATGAAATGGTGCCACGGGCCGGATTTGGCTCGCGGACCGCAGTTTGGAGACCCCTGATCTAGGGCAATCGTTGAACCAAAGTTGGCACAACAAAAGGTAGATTTTTGAAGGGGCACTCCACATAAGAAGAGGGGCGCACTTTCATGTTTTTCAGACAAACGGCCAAATAGCCCACACCCGCGCGGGGCTCCCAAAACTAAGATGGCCTAGGGCCCCGCACTGCCTAAATCAGTCCCTTGGTGGACCACTGGTAGTCCACTTGGAACAGGCTGAGCATCATTGGTTTAGACCAGCTGTGCCCAACCCGCGGTCCACGGGCCGCATGCAGCCCAGTCGAAGGTTTTGTGTGGTCCAGTTTAGGTTTTCGCTGTAGTATGAGTAGTCTATGTACTGACAACCTGTCCATCATTGGTGCTAAACTTCCCTATGAAATCACACATACGGAGTGGTTAAAGATGCCAAGCTGTCGTTATCATTGCAGTTAGGATTCGAACGCTTTCAGTGCATTAGCATAAACTAAATTTAGTTTACTAAGATCAAACTAAATCATTCACTATGCGCAGTGGCGTATCTAGAGGTTTGAGCCAGGGGGGGCAAAGCTTAGCTGAAGGGGGCCCACTAGGTAAAACTCAGAATGAAAGTTAAGAAATGATGGTGAATTTCTGGATGTCGTGGATGTTTATACTAGCTAAAAAAATGAATACAACCCGAAAAACGCAAACAACAACAACCTAAAATATACTAAATATGAAAATATCAAGTACAGGGGGCCCAGTTTTTACATTTAGCTTGCCAGGGGGCGGCTCGCCGCCTTGCCCCCTTGTCAGTTACGCCACTGAATGTGCGGCCCTCAATATGTCCAGTATGCGGCCCTGTTTAAGATATTTGACATAATTATTGGCTCAGTAAGCAATTTCGGTTGAAGATAGCTAGTTTAGACTGACGTTTAGCGGAAACGTCGGTTCGACCTCTTGTTCTTGGTCTTCAATAAAATCCAAAACATTCGGGGTATCATCTTCGTTGTAGCTGGAAGTGCGTAAAACCAGCATATATTGAGCGATGCAAATTTGCCAAAGAGTCATGACTAATGACTAAACTGCACTGGCTTAGGATAGGGACTTCCTTTGCCACACACTTGAAAAAAAAGGTCTTTGATGGAACCTTGGGCTAGTCTGCCAGACATCAAAAACTTGTGGCCCGTTGACCACAATGTCGGCATGCAGAGAAATGAAAGTAATGATACTGAGCTTATTGTCGCTTTGAGCAGGTGTCTAGCGAAGATTATTTGATGTGTTTGAAGGCGATAAGACAAATAAAAAGATTTAGGTATACTGCTCATTGCAAAAAAATTTATTTCTCGCCGTCGAGGTAGACGCTGAATCAGCAAACAAAGCATTGCCTGAAAATCGACTGTTCATCACGCCAAACCATTGGATTGCTAATTTGCAAAAAAAGCTGTGATCAATGCGGTTTTTTTCAAGAAAAGATTGGGCTACCAACGTCATAAAGCCTGCAACTGTGGCTCAGAAGCTGAAAGCATATTACCAATTGGCGGTGCAGTGGGCATGGACGCACGCAGAAAATTTTTAGGGACCAACTTCGACATTTTGCTTATCCTTTTCAGGCTGCTGAGGGTGGAATACAAATGGACCTTCACAAAACGTTTTACCATTTCTACACCATAAAAAAAATGTCTTATCAGTGACGTATAGCACAGTCCTAGGGGGTCTCCCGGCCGCGCGCGGAACCTTCTGCGGGTTGGCAAATTTTTCTTAAAAAGTAATTTTTAGACGTAGTAATTTTTAGACTCTCTTCAGTTTATTTTCTTACAGTCCCTCGCTTAAAAAAATGGAAATGTGGTTGCGAACAGTCACGTCGCCACTGGGATTTTGGGGGCTTAACCCCCCACACAAAGCTCCAAGTATCCCCAAATTGAAACATGAAACACTATATATCAGTTGCATTTTTGTCAATTTTTAGAATGTCAAGTCTCCCCCGCATAAACCCAAAGCTTCCCCACAGAAAAGTAAAGCCCCCTATTGAAGACTTTCTGGCGACGTTTCTGGTTGTGAAGTGAGTAAATTGATAGTGATTGAACAAAAATCTGTATCAAATCCAGGTTGCTAAGCTACCCCGTGTTTGTCTTAAGATCAGGACTTTATAACATACAGGGCATCCTCGATTTTCCGGCCCCTCGATTAACCGGCCCCTCGATTAACCGGCCGGGTTCAACAGGGAGGTACATTCAATTATTTAGTCTAAAATCTACACGTTTTACAGTGAAAAAAACTAGAAAGCCAACAAACAATGTTGTCAAGAAGCTCGTTTCTTTTTTTGTAAGTTTATATTATTGCGTAATAGTCTATTATTACGTACTGATGAAAGCAATAGTACTGATGAAAGTTAAACTGTTTAATAACTTATTTTCGTTAAATTATGTGATTTTAAACTTCACCCGAGTTTCTGTTTCGTCTAGCATTTAAATTGTTTTATGGCTAAGCTTGTTCTCATACTAGTTTCGTTTTTTCGTTCTTTTTTCTTTAGGTTCTTTTAAGTGTGGTGGACGGTGGGCACCCTACGATAGATGCTTTTCTTATCCGGCCAAATGCTTATCCGGCCAAGATTTTGGAAAAAGGTTGCCCAACATGGTCGGATAATAGAGGATGCACTGTACTTACTTAGGGGAATTCCCCTCCAGTCTCTGCACCTTTCTACCCAGGCATAGGCCATTTCCCCCAGTCAACAGTCCTTTGAAAAACGACTGAGATGGCATTGACCGCAGGCTAGCAAACATTACTGTTGCGGTATTTCGAGGTTAAAATTGCCCCCCCACTCAAAATCTGATGAAGGCCCTGTTTGAAATCAAGGTAAGTCTAGGCCAGTGTTTCTCAAAGTGGGCGGAATCGCCCCCTTGGAGGCGATTTTGAGGGGCAAGGGGGCGAAAAAACAAAAGGGAGATAGGGGGCAAACAAACACAAAAGGGGAGAAAATGCTCAGCCACTAATCGATCATTGAGTTAACTACAGTAGGCTACTCAAGTTAACTCAATGATCGATTCAGTGGGTCTTGTTAGTTTCTTGCAAATATTAAATTTACTGTCGTTGGAGGTTCTTGCTAAAGCAAGTTATCCGTTACATCTTTGTTCTTGATCGCCTATATGCCCGGCTACAGTGTGGATTAGTTTCACAAGAATTCTGAACATAATATTAGCGTCGTAATACAATTCTTTATATCTGCTATTTAATGGTATTTTATCACTAGGTATTTTATCACAACATTTCATGACAAAAATAAGTAGCAAGGGCAGAAAGGAGTGTGTAATGTTTGTACATTCAGATCGTGAAAAAATGTAAATTTACCCACAGACCATAGCGGGGTGGGTTGCATGGATGGGTTGTTCCCAACCAGATGCATGGTATCACCAAATGAAGTTGAAGAGTCAAGGGTATAACAGGTTAGGGTAATATTAGCAGTGATCATTATTTATTTCAATAAGTTTTAGGTACATGAAAAAAAATACGTTTAGTAAGTTAGAGAAGTATTTAGTTCTAGGGTATAGTTTCATAAAAAGTCAAAACTTATCTATGTGAACTAACCGTTTATTTCACAAATATCACTGGTGTCATGTCATTGACACCGTCATTCAGCTTTATATGATTGTGGGCCTAGGAATTAAGCTGAAGTCAATGTCTGTGAGGTCCTGGAGGTGGACATCACTTCGTTTGCCTCAAAATCCCAGTATTGCAGCAAGGGTGCTCCTCAAAAGGGCAAATCTGAGCTTAGTCCTTATGTATGTTATGACAGATGCATATGGCTCCCTGCGTAAAGTCTTATTAAATCACTTGATGTTTGCTGACTACTAACACTCGCTCGATGTTTGCTGACTACTAACACTCGCATGATGACCACTAACACTCGCTCGCCATGGCAGGTTTTATAGAGCCCTGCAACCAAAATTATAGGCGACACGAAATCTCTGCATGTATGCCTTCCTGAAATCACTCCATAATCATGGTGCAGACATGGACGTACAGAATGGAAAAAAAGTACATTTTTTACTGCGTTTGAACATCGGGAAAAAGAATCTCGCAGCTTGTTTGCAGCACAGTATTGATATCGTCTCTTAATGTCTTTCTCATCTAAGACTTCAGTATATACCCAAATATTTGTAGTAGTTAACAGATTTACACTTTGTCCATCCAGTAAACAAACGTTAGCCTTGCGGCAAGCTTCTGAGGAATCTGCCTGCTTTCTGCTTTCATTCTTCTGCGACGATTAAAACTTGCAAGTGTATTTATTTTCATAGTTAAAGGCCACAAAGATGGCGGAAAGTTAATCAGTCACAGTTTATTGACGGGGAAACTAGTTTCGCGTTTTCCAACGCATCATCAGTCCTTATTCAAATAGAATCTGTCCACCCAGTGTCAACAGCGGGATGACCGTGCTTCTTGCGCTCGTAGTCTTAAACGTCACACAAACAGTTTCGCTGCAGTTGAAAATAATTCCATGTGATTCTGCATAAGCCCGACACACATCTAGTGTACTTCACAATTGAAACCCACGTAAATTGGACAAAACACGCAAATATCATCAGCAAACATCAAGTGGTTCAATAGGACTTCACCAATATAACACCCAGCTTTAATGTTGTTTAATGCAGTGGATAAACAATCTAAATATACAGCAAACAAGTATGGACTCAATACTTGCCCTTGTCTAACCCCATTAGTAATATGATACGGTTCAGACAAACGCTTGCCCCATTTTATATGTATCGTTTGTTCCTTGCGCCGATGTTTCAGTAGCCGCACAGAACATATTGGTAATACTCGGTCCAATGCTTTCGAGGCATCCAAAAAAACAGCATGCACTGATCAAACATGCATTATGAAGTATGAAGCAGTTTGCTTCAACATAAATGTACATTGGTCAGTACCATGTCCATTGTCCAGCCCTAAAACCAAATTGATTGTCTGTGGTTTCAAGGAAAGGAGAGATGTCAGACAAGATGAAGTGTTCAAGTAGTTTTGACATCAGGTCTGTAATTTGATGTCAGTCGTATTCCCATTCTTGTCAGTGCCGGATTAAGGCAGCGCGGGACCTGTAGCATCTTAAAAGCGCGGGGCCCCAAGTTAAAAATACACTTTAACAAGTGAACGGATGTTAAATCCTAAATTTTGTGCCTTGTGGGCATCCATGTGAGTACCATTAGGCATATTGAATTCCGAAAATCTTGGTCCTAAATAGCAAATGGTGGACATTATGGGCTACATCTCTTACTTACCAACGGCGTATATACGTATCTTATTACCAAGAAGGAATACATTACAGTACAACTCACAAGTACAGTACAGAGATAGTAATTAATGCTTCCAGACTCATCCAAATTTTTGATCATTGCCATATCTACAGACAGTGTGGTCTCAGCATATATCGAAGTCGATTGTCCAAGGCAGCAAACTCACTGCTTAAGATTGTATTTTTTGTTTATTATACTAGTAGTGTCTAATTCACATAGAAGTTCATGCTCTATGCCATGGGTTGCCAAACCTGCTCTATGTATGAGCCGCATATCATAAAACCCAAGTTACAAAGAGCCGCAACATAAAAATCTAAAAACACGAATTTATTTGCAATCTAACGCTTCTGTGACATCATAAATCCTTTAGAACGACTTGCAGAAGTAACACTGTACAGCACGCTAGCTGGAGCTACCACAGGACTATTTTATAATATTTCTACACTTTGCAATAGAAATAAAAACTAAAGAACAATTACATAATTTTTCGGAAAGCTCAAAGAGCCGCATGCAAAGGTTCGAAGAGCCGCAGTTTGGCCACCCCTGCTCTATACCATAGGTTCCCACAGAACCGGATTAAAGGGTAGGGGGCCAGTGGCAATTTTCACTGAAGGGCCCCTATCACGTTTTTCATGACGTCATCGTTTGTAAAAATCACGTTTTCTCTGATTCGCAACGTTCTTGTTGACTTTTGCCGATAGTCGAGAATGTGCTTACTCAACTGCACACATACAGTTAGCTGCGAGAAGATAATTTTTTATATGAACACTTAAGTGTATTCTTACTAATAAAAAATATTCCACATGCTAGAGAGCGACTCGGCAAGAAACAACATTAATCCGAACAATAACCAGAAACCAGAGATACAAACAAAAACAACGGAAAATAACATGTCAATATGGCTATCCAGGGTTGAGTGCTAAAGGTGCTTCGAAGCTTATGTCTTGATTTTCACCTACACTTTCAGGTGGTCTGGTTAACGGCACTGCTTTAAAACGTTACTGCTTGAAAGTTTAGCTGAAAAAAAGCGATTCAGTCGCGGGGTTTTAGCTAACACTGCCAGATTCTTGCGCTTTGCCTCCATAGAAATCTTGCGCTTTTAGTTCCTGCTGGCAGTACAGATTTCGGCATCGCGCTAGCTAAACACAGCAATCTCGTTTTCTGCTCTTTCGTTCCACAAATTGACCGATTGAAACGGGCCATGCAATAGTGTGGTCTTGTGGTGTAAATGACTTGGATAGCTTCATACGCTTCATATGTTTATGATGTAACACAACGATAGCAACCATCGGAAGAAAAGTGCATTTCCACCATACGTTACCCTTTATGACGAAACAAAGTGTCACAATTCGGCTGGGCTACCTTTAACTAGACCAGTGTTTCTCAAACTTTTTTGTTCTATCGCCCCCTTTTTATTCTCGACACATCGTTTTCGACCCACGGGCCTGATAAAGTAAACAAAAGTAGTATTTTTGGACGGAAGCGGTACCATTATAGCACAATAATCCAAAATGTTACGTTATAATAGCTGAACCAAGCAATTGTATTATGACGCCAATAACACGTTCAGAGTTCTTGTGAAAATAATCCACGCTGTAGCCGGACACATAGACGCTCCAGAGTAAAAATTTAACGGATAAATTGCTTGAGCAACTACCTCCAACGATTATCACAGTAAATTAAAATTTTCTAAGAAAGTAATAAGTCATAATAGTAGGCTACTGAAGTTACGCAATGATCGATTAGTGCGAGTAGTTGAGCGTTTTCGCCCCCTTTGTGTTGTTTTGCCCCTTTATCGACCCCTTTGTTTTGTTCGCCCCCTTGTTCCTCAAAATCACCGCAAAGTGGCGATTCCGCCCACTTTGAAAACCACTAAGCTACTAGATGGCACAAGAAGTTACGGGATACACCAGTGGTTCTTTGCCGGGGGTGGGCCATCCCAGGAGGGCGTGAATAAATTTCCAGAGGGGCGCGAGCCCTTACGCGCCCTACAACATGGAAAGTTTTATCAATACATTTACCAATAAATACATCTGTTTTCGCAGCTTATTTAAAGTCAGGGGGGTTTGAAACAGAGGACAATTACTTAAGAACCACTGCTATACACCAGGGGTGGCCAACTTGTCTTCGACTGGGATCGACTAGAAAATTTCTTGATAACTCGCGATCGACCAGTTGGTAATAAAGTCACAAGTACAAAATGTCATGAAATGCAACGTTTTTCCTGTAAATGAATTTGTATTTACCACACATTTACCATCGAGCGTCGTTCTTTCATGTTTCGTTTAATTTCCCACAACAGTATTTTCTGGAATATTGATTGAAAAATGTTCTTTTCAGGGATCTTGTCAATTCAATGCAAAATCAGACGCGGTCGATCAACTGAGACTCGACGATCGACCTGTTGGTCACCCCTGCTATACCCTAAACAGACACCAGAGCAGGACTAGCTTTAGCACGCAAACAGTATCGTGTTCGCGACATTTGTGCAGTAGACGTGATGCACGAGTAGATAATCATACCCATGCCAAAAGCACGCTTGTTAGGAAAAAGTTGCAAGCAAAATTCAAATATATTTGAATTGAACAAAATCGAAAATATTTACATTCAGTAGTGATTACTAAAACTGGCAGAAAGTCAAACTTGTAGAACAGGGTTTCCCAACCATTTTACGATCTCGTACCACTTGGCATCCGTATTGTCAACTTGTACTACTTCTTCTAGAACAACTAATTTGATAGAATCTTAGTTTATTCAGAAGAATAATATACATTAAAATATCAATAAAAGACCACAGCTAAATTTCATGAGATTTTTGTTTTTGTTTGCCTTCCGCCATTTGATCGAAGTGTGGAGTAAATTTGCTAACAGCTCATTGAAAGCAGTGGCATAGCTAGATGTTTGGGTCAGGGGGGGAAAACTTAGCTGAAGGGGCCCATTGGCCACCGTAGGGGGGCCACTAGCCAATACTCAGAAAAAAAGTTAAGAAATGATAGCGAACCCGGATGCTGTGGATGTCTAAACTGGCTAAAAAAACGAAAACACCCCTAATAACGCAAAAAAACAGCAACCAACTGAAAACCAAAAGAATAATAAATATCAAAAATTTAGCTAAAGGGGGCGCAGTTTTTACATGTAGCTTTCCAGGGGGACGGATCCCCCCTTGCCCCCCGTCAGTTACGCCACTGATCGAAAGTCATAATGTAACGTTACAATAGGAATAGCAGGCTACAGGAACATTTATTTATTTAGAAACAAGGCCCGATAGGTAAACCAGAAAGCTGTGAATCCAGGTTTTTGTGAAAAAATGGAAGTTACTCGCGTACCACCTGGACGATCTTTGCGTACCACAGGTTGGGAACCCCTGTTGTTAGAGGCGAATTTTCATTTTCGGGCCCCTGGGCTATTTTACATCGGGGGCCCTTCTGGAAGGCAGAGGAGGCCATAGTCACATTTTCAGACTCCGATCCTGTTCCAAAATTTTTTAACCTGGATCTGGGCCCGGGTGCGAAATATTTTCAAATTTGAGATTCCATCTCCTGTTTAGACTCTGGCTACCATCCATGCAACCGAAATTCAGCAATGTTTTCACTTAGGAAATGCCACATATGAAAACCAGGCAGACTCCTGATGCTGCTGAAAATGAAAAGTTACTCCGAATCCGGGTCCAATTTTTCACAAATTTTTGACTCCGGGTCCGAAAGAAAAACGCAGAATCCTGCCGGAGTCGACCCCGGCACTCCAGATCGGCAGCCACCTCTGTGTAGACCGTG
>Ga0210059_1010701_pt1 | contig 14127 bp, 13 predicted proteins | sample Ectturendosymbi2_FD_188042 | JGI IMG/M metagenome (GOLD analysis project Ga0210059, IMG submission 188042) | Ecteinascidia turbinata endosymbiont from Florida, USA - Sample 2 (SPAdes) (version 2) | ecosystem: Host-associated > Tunicates > Ascidians > Unclassified | place: Key West, Florida... | reverse complement strand
AAACTTGACTGAAATGCTATATCAATAAGACCATAACGTCTTTGGTACATGTTGCAAAAAGTAAAACACAACCCAAAAAGGCCTGTAGCCACGGAGGGGCAATTCAGGGCAGTGCCCCTCCAATTTTTTTGTTCCCCCCTTATTTTGCTGTGTCGAGAAATATTTATTTTAAAACACACAACAAAAACAAAAATCTTTCCCACCAAAAATTTTATTTTGCCCACTGAAATCTTAAAACCTGGCTACGGGCCTAAACCCAAATATACATCATTATGTGTGTTTGAACGTGACCACAGCGAAATGGAAGTTTGATATATTTTTAAAATCTTTCTAACCCAGCAGTTCGTGAACGAAACGTTAATAAGTGTTTCTTAGCTATTTTTCTTCAAAGGGCCGCTTGCTTGCCTTGCATTTTATTTACAACAAACAGATTTTTTTTCTGAATTAGCCAGCCATTTATCATGTTTAAAAATAACAGGTTTGAAACGCAATAAAAACAGAGGTGATTCTGTCAACTTGGTCCGATAGTGCCAGGCCTCGTTCACGGGCTCTTCGTCTCGAAACCGGGAATGCCCTATCAACATGTCTGAGCAACGCTGCAGCAGTTCAACCTGTCTTATGTTGGACCTATTCTCGGGTAAGGATAAACTGAAAGTGGAACAATCGCATGTAAAGGTCGGAAGAACTTCCATAATATTTTTCGTCATTCGCTTATACTCAAGAAAATTCTGAAGAAGGGCCACAACTATTGTTGCAGCGCTACACTTTGACACGGGTTCCAGTTACCACTCAAGAAATTTTCATGTCTTGTGTCTCGGTCTCGGAGGCTGCAGTCACCGATTCAAACATATATTTTTTTAAAGGAAACTGAACTTACCGCAGGTCGTAGCTGCGCTGCCCGTCAGAAAATATCTTGGCGCGCAAGTGAACCTACAAACACTTCCAACGAAGTTCGCTTCAGTGCAGTTCACTGCACCGTTTGCAGGTGCTGGTTGTTGTGGTAAACAAGTTTCCGCTACAAAAAAGCAAAAAAAACACAATGAAACTACCATCAGTATTTGTAGTTTCCCTCGGATATTTGTTGAATGTTTGTATTTTGCCTCAGGTATTTCGATTTGATAGAGAAGGGCTGTGTATGAATCTCAGTTCACAAATTGATTGAAATTTGTTTGGAGGAATTAATTCTCAAAACTACACAAAACAACGCATTTCTCTGCCACACTTTCTGCATTTTCACGCAGTTAGGATATTGGGAACATTTGGTACAGCTTAAGGTATACACATGAATTGTGAAAGTTGATTTGTTGTTCAACAGCAAAACTTTGTTCTAAATCTGCGAAAAATGTTCTGATACTTATAACATTGCGTGTAAAATAGCTCGAAATCATATTTGCGTCATGCATCAGGCACTATTTTTCAGTGCTTGAAGAGCGATTGTAAGGATTTTTGTATATGTTATTCAAAAATTTACACGAAAGCCATTTGATAGAAACGTTTGATAGAAACACAGACGACGTCTCGAAACGCACTAGAGAGAAAGATCAATTGGTTTACTTTAAAATGTATACCGTATATACTCGCATCTAACCCGACTTTGAAACTAACAAAAACTTTATCAAACTAGGGGATCGGCTTCTACGCGCAAAAATCTGATCTCACACAAACGAATTGACATGTCGCCACTTCTCAGATCACGCAATATCACCGTTATTACCATTCAGTCTGAGGTCGACTGTGATGATTAATTAGGTATTCTGAGACACTGTTTAATTTGTGAAAATTAATAAAAAGTGAAACACGACAATAATGGCTTCTATTATCATTTATTCTCTTCTGCAAACTTTTGCTACGATAAGTGCATATATTACCATTATATAACAACAGATTCTTTTCATAATTAACATACCGGTAATATTGTTTCCGAAACAAATGCTTTGATAATGAACCTTCATCAGTGCATTGCATATTGATACTCTTTTGTTATTAGCCCAAACAGCACACCATGGTATTTCGGGGTTCGGCTTATACGCAAGTTTTTGCAAAATTCGTCATTTTGGGCAGTTTTTTAAGGGTCGGCTTGTAGGCGAGATCGGCTTATATGCGAGTATATATGGTAAGTTGTCTCAATAACAAGCCTTCAGATCATTAAGGGTCTGCGTCAAACAGTTAATTAGATGTAAAAGTGTCAACAAATATATAAAAATGAAGACAAGATAGATAGATAGATTTATTTGGCGGTACTGAATTAACTACGCTAGATATACTCTCTAAAACAGACAAAAACGGGCACCGAAAAAACACAGAGGTTATCTTGTCAGGTTCCCCATAAATCAGATGAGATGTACACCACACTTGATACAAACAAAGATGCACACACATATACACGCATAACCTAAAACAAACAAAACATAAATCTGTCCTGATTGATTTCAACGCATATTTTCCTCGTAATACATATTATCGTCCAGGCCGTGTGAATGGGATGTCTACTACGATCTGCCTCGAATCGTCTTTTCCTGAAGAACTGGTTGATGTGTGAATAGCGCTCGAAATGTGGGGGTCAAGATTGCATAAGGCTTTTCTTTAATTCATAAAAAGATAAATAAACTTGTTACTTAAATCTTTCGAAATTTTTCAAGCAAGTGGGTGGCTGCAGAAGAATATTCCGCGCGAACAAGTCAAAGTAAATTTATTGCCTGGACGTGACGTGAATAACCTACGGTGCATTGTTGTAGTCTTTACAAGGAAAAATCTATGTTTGGCGCTTTCATTTGCCAGCGCCACCATTTGCGTGATAAAGGGCACGAAACAATTTGTCTGAGTAATATGGGTTTGTTGAACTTTCGTTCGAATTTGTATGCGTGATAAAGCTTATTCAACTTTGCGAAAGTGGGTCCAGAAACTGAAAAAACATATTCTTAACCTTTTTCGATTTACCCAGAGTATACAGCCAAGTGGAGGAACCAAAAAAGCCAGTAAAGAAACAAAACATCATACAAGCAAAACACTTTACATCATTAAAAGTTTTTACTTTTGGCAGTAGTCACTTTAAGGCATATTATGACGATATGACCAGATGAAAATGCAAACCATTTGTAGCGCAAAATTAAGTAGAGCGTAAAAGATATTTGGTCTGTGTTGGCAACTTTCATTTTAATTAAAAATTAAATGAAAAGAAAATCTTTCGAAAACTTTTATTCATTACTTAAAATATTGCGTCACGATGTTCATTTCGATTTTATTTAGAAAGTTTTTTCGCCTATCCTAAAACGTTGTTTCAATTGCAGATCAAAAAAGGATATAATAAACTTACCATTTATGTCTTGATACAACAAGAAAAGAACGATCCAATAAACTGTAGCAAATCTCATCATCACACCTTTCCACTGCCAGGAGATTTGAACAAGAATAATCCTCAGGTAAAGACGATGGCGTCTATGCAATCCTGGGGTTGCTTTTAACTAAGTCAACTGTGTAGGAATTAAGAGTTAGCTATAGTTTTTTGTCTTGTATTTGTTTTTTTCATTTTGATGTCGGTAATTGTTACGACGGTATTAGCACCATCATTTGATTGGTCTTCAGGTACTGCGCAGATGTCTCGGTAAAATCACTTTCCCAGGCGATTTGCACTGGCGGCCAAGTCGAATCAAACAGAAATTTGTTTGCTAGGAAATTGATTTCACGTATTTCATGCATCTTCAGTCCTGTTAAATGCAAGCAAGGCTTACAGGTGATGTGGTGATCAACAAAAGAAATATTTTGAGAAATGAAGCAAAATGCAGTCTCAAACACAAGGTGTAGGCTAACCATAGAGCTGAACTCACACGAAAGCGGAAACGCAGCACTGGCTTAGGTACGGAATGACTAAATCCAAACATTTCTTGAAAGTTGTATTTGTGGCGATTCAATTTTCTCCAGTAAATTTTAACATATTTTTTTAAACATTTCACGATTTGTCCAATTTGTGCTGAAACAAGAGACAAGCTTCAAAATATGGCTGAACAAGACAAATAAAATGTCTTCGATGAAAGAAATTGTGTATTATTTCTACAGTGACCCACTATTCGTGTTGACTCATCACCAAATTGCTTGAAGCTAGTCGTTCAGTAACTGGCGTCCATTTTGCTCTTCTGCCTTCGTATGAGGCCAGCTCTATTGCTATAATTATGTCTGAGACTAGAAATTGCTTATTTTCTCTAAATTCTGATTTAGTTATTCACCTTTTCACTTGTAAGTCCTGCTTGCAGTTTAGAGTATGACTGAAGATGCATAAAATATGAAGTCTACTTCCTAGATGCCTGAAACAACTTGATAATATTAATTCGACAGCAACACTTTTATGGAGATTTTTTGTTGAAATGTCGATATGTGCTCGTCCGAATAATCGCAAATTAAGTCATGACAGCGGACAATGGCAGGAAGATTCCACGAAAACACACAGCAAACCTAAAGCATTTAATTACTTCAGCATCTATTTTCAATCATAAAAAATGTTTCTATGCAACACAACTAAGTCGGGGTTGTTATTCGTTAGATTTATACGGAGCCTGTTTTTTATATATACTTCGCCTTACATTACTGGGCGCTATGTAACCTTATATCTACTAATCACAAATATTTCTTGAAAGCTTACAAAAACCCGAAACAGCTTCATGATTCCGCTGCTGCTAGCGCAAGCTGATTGCGTTGGTTTTTCAAAGATCATTTGCTCAGAATTGAGGTGAAGCATGTTTCAGGCACCAACAATACAGCTGCAGACTGTCTGTCGGCGCATGCGTGACGTCAGTTCCTGTTCTATCCATCAACAGATTTGGTTCCACGAATAAAAACATTTTGCTTGATCGAAGACGTCCGGTGTCCGTTGACAGTAATGTTTTCACGCCAACAGCCTTCGAGAAACACATCACGGACGCGAATCGCAAACAACGCCGTCCGCTCTATCTCAAGTGCTGCTGCAAAAATGATTTGCGTTACAGCAGAGTTCTTGATTGGAGGGGCCATGCTCTCCCAGGAGAGCGTCAATAAATTTCCAGGGGACGCAGGCCTTTACGTGCTCTACCACATGGAAAGCTTTTAAGCGGGAAAGTCGAATTTAGTTATAAGTAAAGGGGGCTTAAAACAAAGGACATTTACTCAAGAGAGGCGTGGTGCAGTTAAGGTTAAGAATCACGACGTTAAAGTAAATGAAACCTAAAATCAATGTACATGCTTTCCTTGAAATACAGTTATTCCAGACCGCCATCTTATATTTCACGGCTTTGTATTACTTCTGTTCTCAGCAATGCCGATAATCTACATGAATTGCCAAACCACAGCGTCCGAATTCTCTGGTCGAATCAAGTTTATCTTGAACTTGGCGACTATTTGAAGTACGCTACAAACAACATCAACAAAATCCGTTTATTGAAAATGAATGCATTTCAAACCTTTCCTTGGGGTTAACATGAAGGCAACTCTACTCGCATTTGGGTCCCACCCAAAAGCAGAAAATTGCCTGGCACAGACTACCCGGATATTGTTTATTGTCTGACAGTTGTCGGCCATTACACTCGATTGCGTGATATGATACTGACTGAGTCAACTGATGTTTCTACTGTTATTCGTGTTTTGATCTTGTAATGATATCAGATTTTTAGTTAAAGAGACCTCATAACAAATTATAGAGTTAACTAAAAATACATTTATGCACGATTCCTTAGTAACCCAAAATGAATCAAGCAGAAATATTCCCTTTGACTGATGCGTTTATGTATATAAATAATCGTCATGGATAAACGCTTTACCCAGCATCTTTGTTTCGATCAACGTTAGATTGAAAAATTATTAGGTACAGTTACCATAAAAGAAATCAAACTGTTTGACAAGGCAAGCTGGAAATCCTGCCATTTCTTTGTTTTTGGCTTAGGAAACACTATTTCTGGTGAAACTTAAAATCAGCGCAGCGATTTTGCAGGTCCCGTATAGGAACCGATGCGAGGGGAAAATTTCTGCAGCAGAAAATTTGCAATAAATATTGCGTGTTCTTTCTCTAACGTCTAAGTCTTACTTTGGCTATTCACCATTTCACTGCTAAACGGTTCACCAGCGTACCTTGCACTACCTTGAACAATGAGCAAAAACAGGGCCACTTCCTTTACGCCAGTGTAGCACGTTAAAAATTCGGCATCTCTTCTATTCGATTCGGCGCTGGTTGTTTTTTTATTGTCAACCACCATTGGTCTTAATCTTACGTATCAAACCATCATCATGTCAAAGCGCCTTAGGCACATTCATCCTTTGTATATGTGGTTGCCAAAACGGATTATGGCTTTGTCGCTTTAACATGTTGACATCAAAGGGGCAGCCAGAGGGTGCTGTAGCGATTAAAGCCTGCCTAGTTTTTGAAGTTTTCACCAAGTTTTCAGTGCTTGGCGACTTGTAACCATTGGGGGTAGCGCTTCCCCTAAATTTTCCAGTGCCCCCCAAAACCTCCAAAGGACATCAAAAACGTGTCTTTTGCCCTTTTCTTATTCAGGTATATCCAAAGCCATATGAACCGCCCTCCACACTGCCCGATTGGGGGGCACGCTGTCACAGGGTCCCAAACTTCAGTCCCGTACTCAAGGGCTTTTTGTGGGAATTATCCCCCCAAACAAGCTTCAACCTCCTCAAATTGAAATAGGAAGCACTAGAAGTCTGTGAAGTATTTGTCTAACCGTGTTCTATTCTCAACAATTACTGCTAAGCTTGTCCCAACAGATAGTGCATTGGTGGATTATTGATGTTAACTATGTTGCGTCCACGTACGTCTTAGTTTGTATCAGTTAACATTTATAGCCGATATGAGATGCAAAAGGTTATTAATCTAAACATGTGCCACGCAGGCGCGGAATTACCATTAGGCTAAAAAGACTTAAGCCTAGGACCCCCGATTTCGGGGGGCCCCAAAATTTTGGTAGCAACGACAATTTCCAGCAATTCTGTAAACAATCATATTTGTATTTTTGTTTTGGGTTAACGCACGTTTTTTACTATGCCGCTAACAAAAGATCTCTGTGGCAGGGGTTGGAAAATTTGTTCAATAGAAGAGTCATTGGTAAAAAAACAAAAACAACAGCGAGCCGTAAAATCAGTTTGTAGTGTCAGATACAGTTCAACAAACAATGCAGGTTTTACATAAAACGACCTACAACAAATCGCGTAGAGTCCTTTCCAACTAACCGTAACTTTGCGAATTCGCGTAAATACAGTACATTGATAAATGAAACAAATATTAAATATGAGGCGACAACTCGCTATTAATTTGAAATATTGCCATTCAGCTAGAAGAACCTCACAAAACATGTTGGCGCGCGGCATGCGGCTCGCGAGCCGCAGTTTGGCCACCATTGCTCTATAGCAGGAGCAGGCCCGTAACCATCTTGGGACACCAGGGAGGGGAAATGTTTTGTGAGAGTGGCCCAAATTTTTTAACTATGTCCAATCGTTTTAAACTATGTCCAAAACATTTTCCAGGGGAGAGAAAAATGTTGCAGGGGAGTTCGCCTCCTGGTTATGCCTGAGCAGGAGTGGGCAATTTATTTGGCTCGGAAGCAACTTTGAGAGGGCTGTGTATATTTTGAAACAAGTCTCAGTTCAAGTTAGCCTCAACACTAACGTTTGCTGTGACGAGTTGGAGGATATTTCAGGCTTGAAGATTTTCCTGAACACGTGGATCTTTCTAGCCCGTTTGTTTGTGGTGGTTGAACCTCAATTCTCAATCTTTTGTCAGAAATGTTGCCTGCATTTCAGTTATCAGAAATGCTTTTGCTTTCATAAACTGCCTAATACCCATTTTCGAGCACTTTCTACAAACAAATCATAATTTAAGAATATATCAACGGTCAAAACAACATCAACGGTGAAAAAATAAGAAAGTTAGACACTCTCGCAAAACTGCTTCAAGTAATGAGAAGTAGAACTATATGTTGACAAGACTGTAGGACAACTTACTTAAGTTAGAATACCACGCAGATTTAAAATCTGAGAAGATGAATTACGAAAACTCGGCACAGCAAATATAGCTTTGCACTTTGTGCTTACTGACAAATCAGAGCTAAGCCTCAAAAAATTGGTTTGATATTAAAAAGAAAAAATAATTTTTTTTTAATTGTTTCCTATTTGTAACTCTTGTTGAACATAGGCACATGCTGGTCTTTGATCCCGATAAGGCTGTTACTCTGCTAACTATAAGCAGAATTGTAGACAGTCGATAATAGCTGGTGTGTGTTTTTATTTTGTTGTATAATTACTTTAGTCATATGATTTTGTCAATTGGAGCTTATGACTTTTTTGCATTTTAAAGTCAACTGTTTTGGTGCAGCAAGCAAATTCTTCTTTTCAGAAGATGTCATGCTATTGCCATTTTTATTCCTGGCTTTGTGGATCGTAGAAGTTGTTGCTTTGAACACAATTAGCTTGATTTGTATGTTTTCTAAGCAATAACTTTCTGCAGTAGAGAGATGATTGTAACATCAGCTGCTAAATTAATCCTAGGTTGTTTGCAAATCACTTCACACTCAAATCTCAAGAAAATCTATCAATGTCATTTCTGCACCTTTGACGAAACTGTCACATTGTGTTTGCTGTTCACAAATTGCTTCTTGGAACATGTCCTATATTTCTAGCCAACTTAACCCCTAAACACTGTGATTTGAGTAAGCACTCTCTGCATAATGGCATAAATGTTCAACTTCCTTCACGTCAAGTCAAACCGTTTTCTTTCATAGTTCTTTTTTCCTAAAAGCTTCAAGACTACGGAATTCTCTGCCTACATTTGTTAAATAATTAGGACCAAATTTGTTTCATTCCACAGTAGCTGCTTCAATCTGTGGAAAGTCGCATCATGTGCTGCATCTGTGTGGTGTGGATCCGCATACCACATCCTGGCTGTGTATGCTTTGTTTGCCCTACAGTCTGTTGAACTGAGATAACAAACATTATCGCTTGTGCAAGACCGAGTGTCGTATTTTTCTCGAATGTGACTTAACATAAGTTACAAGAAGTTATGTTAACTTCTATTCAAAATATTCTCCTAGAAGAACGGTTACTCATTCTATACCAACTAAATGCCCTCAGTCAAGCCTCATGGTATCAGATTTTTTATTTGGTCATGAACTAAAACGCCCCTCCCTCCAAATGTATGATATGGTTTGCCAGTTTCTCTCAATTGCTTTGGCGTAGTTGTATTGTCTCGTATCTCTCTTGCTGAGAGCCTAACTACCTTCTGTCTCTTTAGCTATTAAGGTTCTGTTATCATGTTGTCGTTTTGCTGCTTGCACCGGCAAATGGCATTCTAGTCTCTGGCCTGTCATCTTTTGCAGTAAAATAAAATTAATAAGTAAATAAATATGTTATCTTCATTAGAAATCAACATTGTAGTCTGAACCTACTGTATCTTGAAATCACTAAACAAAAAATTGTGGGTAACTGTGCCTTTTTCTGGCGGAACCTGTGAGCTTTACACGTTTTGTTCTGATTATTCAGATGTTATGCGTCTTTCCTTTAAAAAAGAAGCTGGGTATATACAGTGCAACGTTAAAATTGCCATTGTGTGAAGTTATTTTGGGATATATGTGCAATACTGAATGAATGATGTCTTTTGTGTAGGTTGTGGCAGCACAGTTTCATGTTTTGTTGAAATTTAGAGATAACGATTGCAGATTGCAATGGCCATGTGTTTTGTGTGTGAAGCCGAGCAAGTTTATACCAGCAGAAATGAGCACATTGACAGGATAGGCTCTGGAAGTTTTGGCTCAGTTCGTCGTGTATGGAACAAAAAGATTGGTCTTTCTGCAATCAAAATGTTTCGCATCACTGGCACACTAGAACGTCAAAGAACAATAATAAACGAGTAAGTACAAAAAGAGGAAACTTTGTTTTCTATCTGTACAATTGTTTTTTGTAGCTCATCTTTTTTACTTTTATGTTGTGGGACTGACGATGTTCTTTTGAGCGAAATTAATATTCCTGTTTTAATAAACCGTGGCTAGATTTTTGCGGAAGACTTCAGTGAGCTTTTATGTGCAATATTTTGGTATGGAGCAATTATCGCCACAGCAAGTACGACCAAGTCTTTCTGGTGACCAGGCAGATTGTGATGAAACTCACTCCAGTGCTGGAGTAACAAATCGCGATAATATTGCTTCTAATAAACCTATTTAGAAGTCAACCAAGATCAAGCTGATCGCTACGTTGCACTTCAAAAAATTGGCTTGACGCGCTAAACACAAGATTGTGGACGAAGTACATCACAGGAAATGTAGAAATGCTGGTTCCGGAAGTGCTTCTCTTCACCACCAACCGAAATATGTTCATGTGAAATAAAACTTTACAACCAGCAATTTTTTGATGCATTTCGGGGTTTTCAAAGCATTCAGAACCCAATGCCTTTCCACAATCGTACCAGTATAAGTGTGCGCAATTTTCATTTTTATGCTCCGCTGAGATGGTTGTATTCAAGTACTGCAGGCCAGATGCAACATCTTGTTAATTGGGTTCGGAAGCGCTTTGCTAATGTTGTGATCGGAAAGCCCGAGCGGCAAGTGCACAGAGCTTTACACTGTGACGGCAAGTAACAATAGAGATCACATCCCATGATCACTCTATCATTGCTTGTTCGAGTCACATATATATGGGTATTATTCTTCGCGCACATCCCGTTCGTGGTGAATCGCACATTCAACAGAAACGCCAACGGAGAGGTTGCAACAACATCCCCTTCTTTTTACAACGACCCGCACCGATCGCATGTTCATTCTTTGTGAAAGCTGCACCTAGCACGACCTTCACATCCTGGTCACAGCATCACTTTTTTACTATTGGAAAGCCCCAGCAGAAATTGCGCAAAACTTCACACTGTGGCAGCAAGCAACAATAGAGATCACCCGGCGAGATCACTCTCGTCGTCACCATTAGCAAGTACCATCAACTGTTCACTAGCTTCACAAGCATTATTAGAGGTCACTCACCAAGATCACTCCATCGGGATCACTCTACTATTGCTTGTTCGCGCCACATACAGTATATATCGGTGTGATTCTTCGCGCACATCCCGTTCGTGGTGAATCGCACATTCAACGCAACGCCAACCGAGAGTTTGCATCACTAACTTGCCTAAGGATGTGTGCGAGTTTCAGTTGTTCAAAAAGATTGACGAAGCAACTCTCGGAGTTGTTGAGTTTTGATCATTTTTCTTTAGTGGTGAATGTGTCTGAAACTCACACAATCGTGTGAACCGTGCAAATGCGACGAATCCGCGATCAAATGACTTCTGTTACTGCCTGCTTCCAGGTTGTGTGACTGAGAAAAAACAAAATAACTGAAGAAAGTGACCAAAGTCGTTCTTGTTTCTCTTTTCAGAGCGAAGAAAGAAACGGAAATGCTGGTGCATATCAACCATGAGAATGTCGTCAGATGTCACGGTGTTGTTCAGTGGGCTAACTACTTCGCCATCGTAATGGATTACATCCCAGGAGGAACGCTGCACGCCTTGATTAGCAACACGTCAGTTACAGTAATTCCGTGGAACTTGCGCTTTCGCATGCTGCACGAAATTTCCAGCGCATTAGTGTATCTTCACAACTCGGGCAACGATCAGCGAGTGGTGCACGGAGATTTAAAGACGAAGAGTCTTTTTGTGACTGAGGATCTTCACATTCGCGTTGGCGACTTCGGAGCTGCGACTCTCGCCACCAAAACGTCGGACCGTAGCACGTCTATGCCGAACTCCGACAATTTGGCTCACACCATACTTTATGCTGCCCCTGAGTTCCTAACAGCCATATACAGTCCGAGAGAAAGAGCAATGGATGTTTACAGGCAAGTTGCAGTGAACGTGCTTTTGAAAAGTTGCTTTTTGTGCATTTTGCGCATTGCTATACGTCATACGACGTTTCTCATAAGCATAGACGCGTGTAGTAACGTTAACAACCCCGGGAATGATTTTTTGCAAATTGTTAAAATGATGGGTAAAAAGATTAAAAATGTCTTAAGTTAGTTTGCGCTCCACTCATCCATAGTATTCTGTATGCCTACAGCGAAAAAGATTGTCAACTTTCTCAAGTGGTCAAGTTACTTCGCTTTCATTGGTGGTAAGTAGTTTAGTGAGTGACATCTACAAGCCCACACTCAGCAAATCTTTAAGGTAAACCAGAGAAAAATTCGAGACGTCGACAATGGAAACCAAACGTTTTCCATAGGTTTGTTATATAACAAAAATAACCGCGACGTATGTTGCAACTTCAGCTTTGGAATGGTCATGTATGAGGTCATGACCCGCAGACTGCCTTCTACCACCTACCAAACCAACAACCGCAGCAAGTGACAAACGTGATTATGTCAGGCGAACGACCTGACTTAGCGATATTGGATGATGCTGTTCAGACTCTCCGTTTAGAAAGCGACTATAACTTAAACTTCGTCGAAGCGACTCGGCAGTGCATGGAACGGTGTTGGCACAGGGACCCTGATCAGCGTCCAACAGCAGAACGAGGTGAGTGGCGTACTGTACGCTTGCTGCTGTGTATGTATATGTTATTTCCACTCTGTATCCACTAACAGAAAGTTTCATGTTTTCCTTTTTGCGTTATGTGGATCAGTTGAAAAATACTATTATACTTTACATGTGGGTTAAAACCTTCTGAAGAATGTGTTCAAAAGCTCATTATATGATTCACTGGTTCCATGGGAAAAACGAGATTTTCGAGTTGTTTTAGCCAGTGACTGATAATTTTTTTACGAATTCAATATCTTTTCTATGTCATTCCATTTAGCCAAACCAAGTAGCCGCACAGCCTCAATATTCCTTGGTTGAAAACCTGCACATATATGATGGTACTGTCAGTCTGTCTAACATTTAACCAAATCTATGCATTTGTGAAAGCAGTTACGTTGAAGTATATCTTAAGTGGAATGTAGCTTATGATGGGCGAAAATCAACTAATTGCCTTCTGTGTCTAACAATGCGCTTTGGGGCAGTTCCGCAGATGATAATGTCTTCATTTGATTTATTTGAAGCGAACATAGATTACTGGGATTAGTCGGTTCGCTGTAACGTAAGTTTGAAACCTTTTTTTGATGAAACCGAACTTCGATCGGAGATCTACTGTAAAGCAAGACATTGTAGCCAATTGCCGTTTAGTTTATTTGTCGGCTTCTTCCAGATCATTGTGGTGCGCGTCTCATAGATATCTAGCAGATATTTTTTACGGTTAATGTTCTTCAGAAAAGATATGTGGAGATCCAACCAACAGTCAACACTACCTCTGCGTAACAGTGGAGATTATGTTGTGTTTCAGAGTTAGACGGAAATTTACGTAAATAATAGAGGTATTTGCTTAGATCACATGGAACATCAGCAATTTTAAATAATTGTACCATTTGTCGCTTGCTCGTTACTTGCAGTTGTGCTGCATCAGTTCATGCAGACAATATATCGGTAAAAATGAACATTACCAATTTTGGGTTTGAATTTTCCCACCGATTGCGCAACAGATACGAAAACAAAGTAGTCACAAAATCTCTTGGCAGTTAGTCCAGCAAACAACTTTACTCGCCTTGTGTTTGACACGCAAGAAAAGACAAACGTCATGTACAAGTGTCTATCGACTTCCTTACGCGCAATTTATCAGGCTGAAAGTCGGATTTCATAAGAATTGTCTTTCGAAGACGCATGCGCCTGAATGAAATTGCTTTATTTTTTATACTTGTTTGTAATCACTGGAATGAGAGCATGTTAAAAATTTTCTTCAATCACGGTGTATTTCATTGCTTCGACAAGGTTATGACCTCGTTCTTCGCGATGTTTTTCATCGTTTGAGCGAGTTCTTCTAATCCACTGCTAGGTAGTACTAGATCGCTGGGCAGGTGTTGAACATCCATTCGCGATGTTAATCATTTGTAATAGCCTTTTGTCGAACTGCCAATTCTTTGAATCGTGAAATCGTAGAAGAATTTGAGGAGCGGGTACAACATACCTTCTACATTTTTTCGCGTAAAATGCATCAATTAACGCTTTTTAAAATTTCTCCCGTGTTGATTATGCTGTTTCATTTGACAAACGGCAGTTGAGCACCATTTACAAGAGATCTTGAGACAAATCCCAACCCT